>Ga0302220_10000447_pt1 | contig 35750 bp, 36 predicted proteins | sample II_Palsa_E1_3_FD_194572 | JGI IMG/M metagenome (GOLD analysis project Ga0302220, IMG submission 194572) | Peat permafrost microbial communities from Stordalen Mire near Abisko, Sweden - II_Palsa_E1_3 | ecosystem: Environmental > Terrestrial > Soil > Palsa > Peat permafrost | place: Sweden...
CTCCCGGGCGACGTTGAGCGCGGCACGGACCTGGCCGAGAATCTGGGGCTCGCCGACCACCATGGAGTCCAGCCCGGACGCGACCGCGAGCAGGTGCTTGACGGCGCCCTCCTCGTAGTGGACGTAGAGGTGCCCGGTCAGCTCGGAGGTGACGATGCCCGAGTAACGGGAGAAGAGCTCGCAGACGGCGGCCACGCTCCCGTGGAACCGGTTCACATCCGCGTAGATCTCCACCCGGTTGCAGGTGGAAATGACAAAGGTTCCCGCCACATCGCCAGCCTGGAAAAGGTCTCTGAGCAGCTTCGGGAGCGCGTCCGCGCTGAGCGCGGCACGCTCGAGAACCGGGACCGGCGCACTCTTGTGGCTCATCCCGACCACGAGCACACTCACCTGACTACCGCCTACGCTTCTGCCGCTGATTTGGCCGCGGCCGCCGCCGGAAACCGCTCGGCTTCCTCAGATACGGTACGCAGCGCGCTCCGGGTGATACGCCCGTTCCGCTCCACCAATCGTCGCTGCGCGTGGAACGCGAGGATTTGCAGTTCTATCGACAGATCAACCTTACGCACGTCAACGCCATCCGCCACATTGAGAACGACCGGCGCAAAGTTCAGAATGCTGGTAACTCCTGCCCCGACGAGGCGATCGCACACGGCCTGAGCCGAACCGGCGGGCGCGGCAATCACGCCGATCGCCACCTTTTGCCGGGTCACGACGTCTTCGAGCTCGTCGCAGTGCCGGACGGCCAGGCGCCCGATTCGGGTCCCGACGATGGCCGGATCGCAATCCAGCAGAGCCGCGATCCGGAAACCCCTGGTGGCGAAGCCCCCGTAGTTGGCCAGGGCGCGGCCGAGGTTTCCGGCGCCGACGATGACCACGGGCCAGTCCTGGGTCAGGCCGAGGGCGCGCGATACCTGATAGATGAGATATTCGACGTCGTAACCAACGCCCCTGATGCCGTACGAACCGAGGTGCGACAGATCCTTGCGGAGCTTGGCCGAGTTCACGCCGGCCCCGGTCGCCAGCTGATCGCTGGACACGGTAACCACACCGCGCTCGGCCATACCGGTCAGCACCCGGAGGTAGACGGGAAGCCGGGAGACCGTCGCGTCGGGCAGCCGGTCGCCAGCTGGGCGGTCCGCGGCCAGACGGCCGCTGAGGTCGTCGGGATCGTCGGGCTCGGGTTCGGGCAGGCGGTCATGCGACATGCGCCGGCGCTCCTCGGGGGATCGACGCGAAGCGGGCCACGGCGGTGGTGACCGGTCTGGGCCCGCCAGGTGGGCTTGGAGGCGCCAGCCGGCTGCGCGAGAAGGGGCGGCGGTCGTCGTGGCGACTCGCTTTCCAAGGTACGCCTTTGTGAATAGATGCACAAAGTCGGGACCTGCCGCCCGCCTCTGCAGGTCAGTGCCGCAGGGCGGCCCGGAGCCGATCCTCGCTTACCCGCCAGAAGTCATGCTGCACGCCGTCGACCAGCGTCACCGGGATCTTGTCCCAGTACTCCGCCAGGTCCTCGCTGGACGCCGTGATGTCGCGTTCCTCCCAGCCGACCCCCAGGTCAGCAGCAACCCGGGCGATGACCGTGCGCGCTTCGTCACACAGGTGACAGCCCGGCCTGCCGAGCAGGGTGATCCGGGTCCGGCCCGGCGCTTCCGGTGCGGTCATGGCTCAGATCCCCCCGTACCGGCGCTGTGATGCCGGAAGCTCCTGGCTGCGACCACCGGCCGCGGCGGGTGGATCCGCCCAGCCGGCGGCGTAGGCAGCACCGTCCGGATCCCCTGCGGCCCTGAAGCGGCCCAGAGGCCGCGGTCCGGCCTGGGCTGGCGCACCCGCCGGGAAGGTAGCGGCGGCCGGACCGGCGCCACTGGCCTCGCCTGTGCCCGCCGCTCCGGCCGGCTGCGTCCCGGCTTGCGCTCCGGCCTGCCCGAGCGGGGAAATCTTGGCGTACTTCAGCCGCAGTTCGATCACGTTGGTCGCGAGCACATAGGGCCTCCTGGCGGTGACGAACCGCTTGATGTACGCCTGCTGCTCATGCCGATCGTAGGCCGCCCGGTCGCGGTAGATCTCATAGAAGATCCGCTGCATCGGGGCCTTCGGCACGGTGTGGATCACGTAGACCAGCGTGTCCGGCTCATGCGCGCGTACCTCTTCGGCGGCCTGATCGGCGATCCGGTCAAAGTCTGCCACTCGGTCCTCCAGAAGCGTGTAGATCGCGATCAGGCCGTACGGCGGTGCCGTCGGCTTCACGACGCCGGGAGCCGGGGCCGCCGGACCTGAGGCGGCCGGGGCCGGAATCCGGCCCGGTCCCGTCGCGGGCTCGCTGCGACCGCCGGGCCCGGCGGTCGCCCCGGGTGTTCCCGGCCGGTACGGCCGAGGGTCCTGGCCGCGGCGTCGCGCCCCGTCCACCGGGGCGTCAGCGCGCAAGCCAGGATCATAACCACCGGCCAGGACATCCGGATCTGGGCGGCCCGGACCCGGCCCGGGTAGCCGTTGCCCTTCGCTCCGCTGGTCCGCCGGCCATTCGGCGGCTGGCCACGGCTCGCTGGCTGGCCATTCACCGGCCGGCCGGTCGCCGGCTGACCGCGGCGAGGCATCCCGCCCGGCAACGCCGGTCCGCACCGCCCGGCGGGCGGCCCGCGAAGATGCGGCCACCGGGCCATCGATTACCGCGCCGTCGATTCTGCTCATGCCGAACCAGACCAGCCCGGCCGCGGCAGCCGTCAGCGCCGGGTAGGCCGCGTTGGCCGACAGGGGAAAACGCAGCGCCACCAGGGCCGCGATGGCTGCAGCCCCGGGCAGCGACGATCTTCCCGCGGGCCGGCTGCGGGCCCGGGCCGCGCACAGACTCACCGCCGCAACAGCGGTGACCAGGACGGCCAGATCCAGCGTGATCAGTACGTAGTGCGGAATGAGCTGGTAGTGCACGGCGGCTGGGGGCCAGGTGGTACCGAACGGCCTAGCCGCCAGCGGATCCGTGGCCAGGATCACGCCGGCCACGACCACCAGCCCGCCGGCGGCAAGCCGCGCCCCGAAGCGGGCGGCCGGCCCCCGCGCCACCAACTCGACCAGGCCCCAGGCCAGTGCGACCGGAGCCACAAGCTGCGCGCTGATCTGAATGGCCCGGAATGTCGCGGGCCCGAAGCCGCTGACGAATCCGATGCTCTGCGCGAGTAGCGCCACCGTGATGGCCAGCATGGCCGCCGTCCAGGCGATGAAGCTGGGCGCCGGGCTGCGGATGCACTGCCCGCCAAACAGGCCAGTTCCCACAGCCGCCACCATCACGCCTGCGATCGCCACCAGCACGGAGATTGACATTGACGCTTATGGTGCCTGACGTCGCGGGATGGCGCGACCCATACGGCCCGCTGCGTTCCAGGCGCTGCGCTGCACGCCGGGCCGCCGACCGTCCGGCGGGTACCGCGCGGCGACCCGGTCCGGACGGCCTACTTCTTGTTGCGCCGCTGGATGCGCGTCTTCTTCAGCAGCTTGCGGTGCTTCTTCTTGGCCATCCTCTTACGACGCTTCTTGATGACTGAGCCCACGAAATTACCCTCACTCGACTCTACGGAAGACGGCCACGCCACCGTGCCCGCCCAGATGAGGGCGGCTGGGCATAGACCCGGTGTAGTAGGTTACCGCGTCGGCCGTAGTGGGCCGTGACGGTCCCGGAAGGCGGTTCCCCAGATCCGGGCTCAGCCAGTACCGACGAAGGCCTCGCGAAGGTACTGATTGACCGCCTGTTCGGGAACACGGAACGAGCGTCCGACCCGGATCGCTTCCAGCTCACCCGAGTGCACCAGACGATACACGGTCATCTTCGAGACGCGCATAATCGTGGCCACTTCGGCCACCGTGAGAAATCTGACGTCGCTGAGGGGAGTTTCGGTTGCAGTCATCCCTGCTCCACTTCCGCACGGAGCCATGCACGCTTAATCGATCGGCGCACCAGTCACGTACGTCTCCAGGGTAAGTCGCGCACGAAAAAGAGCAAGTGACGGTGCTGGAGGGGCACGCCTTGTGCACATCCCGGCGAAAAATAACTCCGAAGAAAACGCAGGCCAGCGGCGGCGCCAGTTCCTCACGGGACTAGTGGTGCACACTAATAATTCGTTGGCCTTGCGCGGCTGGCTGAACCGCAAGTAGTGCAAGCGTCGTTTGCGGCAGCCTCTGAGCGGTACCGCTGGCCGCGGGCTGCCTCACCAGGGACCGGCGAGCAGTCCGTGCGCCGGGAAGGTGGCTTTCATCGTGGCGGCGATCGCCCGGTCGACAGCATCATGCGGGTTCGAACCGGACTCGTAGGGGACGAAATCGGCCGCGGCCCCGTCCGTCATGCGCTCCGGCGGCTCGGTCCCGGTCCTGCGGCGGGCCAGCTCACGCCAGGCCGCCGGAGTAGGCTCGCCGGGGTCGATGGGATGGTCACTCGCGATGCCGAGCAGGTGTGCCCAGGACCGCGGGACGACCGCGACGAGCGCGTATCCGCCGCCGCCCGTGCAGATCCACCGGCCGCCAGCGGTCTCGTGCGCCAGCCGGTGCAGCATGGACTGAGCCCGCCGCTGCCCGTCGACGCTCACCTCCAGGTGCGCGAGCGGGTCGAGATAGTGGCTGTCGCAGCCGTGCTGGCTGACCAGAAGCTGCGGCTGGAACTCCCCTAGCAGCGGCGGGACGATCGCATCGAGCGCGCGCAGCCAGCCGGCGTCACCGGTCCCGGCGGGCAGGGCGATGTTGACGGCGAAGCCTTCGCCGCTTCCGGTGCCGGTCTCGGTGGGCAGCCCCGTTCCCGGGAACAGGGTGGCGGGGTGTTCGTGCAGGCTGATCGTCAGGACACGCGGATCGTCGTAGAAGGCCGCCTGCACGCCGTCGCCGTGGTGGACGTCGACGTCGACGTAGGCGATCCGCTCCGCGCCCTGCTCCAGCAGCCACGCGATGGCGATCGCCGGATCGTTGTAGACGCAGAACCCGCTGGCCGACCGCCGCATGGCATGGTGCAGGCCCCCAGCGATGCTGGCGGCGTGGGACGCGGCGGAGGTCCACACGGCCTGGGCGGCGGCGAGCGTGGCCCCCGCTACCAGCGACGATGCTTCATGCATACCGGGGAAGACCGGATCGTCAGTGGTGCCGAGACCGAAGAGCAACGACGTCGGGTCCAGCGGCTCGCCCCGCGCCGCCCGCTCCCCTGCCCGGCGGACCGCCTCGATGTACGCGGGGTCATGCACGAGCTCGAGCTGCTCGCCGGTGGCGGACTCGGGAACGGACACCGAAACACCCGTGGCATCGAGCACACCGAACTCGCGGGCCAGGGCCATGGCCAGCTCCACCCGCACCGGGGCGAGCGGATGGCCAGGGCCGAAGTCATACTCGGCGAGCTGGTCGTCCCAGCTCACCGCCAGTGAGCACGTCACGGTCGCCTCCGAGTGCATCGCGCGGGCCTGGCCGCCGCGGCCTGAGCCCCAGCCTCAGCCGCCGGCGAGATCCCGGCCCCGGTCACGCGCGGACTCTATCGCGGCGAGGAACGCGGCGCGTACCCCGTGCTTCTCCAGCTCCCGGATGGCGGATATCGTCGTCCCCCCTGGAGACGTCACCGCCTCGCGCAGGATCACCGGGTGCTCACCGGATTCACGAAGCATCGTGGCCGCCCCGTAGACCGCCTGGGTGACCATCTCCATCGCCGTGCCGCGCGGCACGCCCAGCAGAATGCCGGCGTCCACCATCGCTTCGACCAGAAAGTACACGTAGGCTGGCCCGCTGCCAGACAAGGCGGTCGCGGCGTCCTGCTGCGATTCCGGGATCCGCAGGACCTTGCCCACCGGCTGCAGCAGCTTCTCCGCTCGGCCCAGATGCTCCTCGCCCGCGTACCGGCCGGCGGAGATCACGCTCATGGCCTGGTCAACCAGGACCGGCGTATTGGACATGACCCGGACCACCGGAACATCGCCGGTGAACCGGCGCTCGATGAAGGCCGTGGTGATGCCGGCGGCCACGGAGATCACCAGCCGGTCGGCCGAAGCCGGAACGAACGCGGCGATCTCGTCCAGCAGTGCCCCCATGTCCTGAGGCTTGACCGCCAGCACCAGCGTGTCCGCGGTCTTGGCCGCCTCCGCGGCGTCCGGCGTCCGCACGCCGTAACGCTCCCGCAGCTCGGCCGTGCGCCCGGGCTGCCGGGCGACCGCGAGAAGCTCAGCCGGCGGATGACCGGCCCGGAGCAGGCCGGACAGCAGCGCCTCCCCCATCTTCCCGGTACCGAGGATCGCGATCATCTGGGTGTCACCTCGCAGGTCGCGCGGTGCGCTCATGGGCGCCACCGGGACGGGGCCAGCGAACGCAGGAAGAAGCCGAGATTGCCCGGGCGCTCGGCGAGCCGGCGGACGAGGTAGCTGTACCAGTCACCGCCGTAGGGCGTGTAGACCCGGACCCTGGCGCCCGTGCCGGCCAGGCGCTGCTGCTCCGCGGGCCGGATGCCGTACAGCATCTGGTACTCGAAGCGGCCGGCGGTGCGGCCGGACATCAGGGCGAGGGTCGTGGCGATATCGATCAGCCGCGGGTCATGGGTCGCGAGCATCGGGTAGCCGTCGCCGGCCATCAGCAGGCGCATGCACCGGACGTAGGAGAGGTCGACATCGCGCCGGGTGGTGTACGCGATGTCCGGTGGCTCGTCGTAGGCACCCTTGCACAGCCTGACCCGGGCGCCCGTGCCGGCCAGCTCGGCGCAGTCGGCCTGGCTGCGCCGGAGCCTGGACTGGACGACACAGCCGAGATCAGGGAAGTCGGATCGCAGCTCGCCGGCGATGTGCAAGGTCGGGCCGACGGCCGCGTGGTCCTCGGCATCGAGCGTGACCGTGGTCCCCGCGTCGCGGGCGGCGGCGCAGATCCGGCCGATGTTCTCCACCGCGGTCTTCTCGCCATGCTCGGGCACGAACAGGCCCACGGCGGTCGCTTTGACGGAAACCTCGCAGCCGCCGCCAGTCAGCCCGGCATCCGACAGCTCACGGAGCAACCCGAGGTAGGTGCGGGTGACGTCGGCCGCCTGTGCCGCGTCGGTGGTGTCCTCGCCCAGGTAGTCCAGCGAGACGAGCAAACCAGCCGCCCGCAGCTCACGAGCGGCGCGCACCGCGTCAGCCGTGGTGTCCCCGGCGACGTACCGGTTCACGATGGCCCGGGTCTGCGGTGCCGTGGTCACGGCCCGGCGCAGCCGTTCGCTTGATGCCGCGGCCAGTAGGGTTCGGCGCAGCAATGAGGTGACCTCCATCGCAGGATCCAGACGCTTACGGCTTGCCCAGCAGAGAGCGCCGGCCGAACGCCGCCTTGTCGATAGTGACGTTCGCGCCGGCGTCCGGCGGCACGATGACCTCCTGCGCGGCGGCCACCCCCCCGGCCAGGAGGGTCGCCTCGACCGGGACCGTCCTTCGCACCAGGGCCAGCGCGATCGGGCCCAGCTCGAAATGGCGGGCGGCCGACCCGACAAAACCGACCGGCTTGCCGTCCAGCTCAACCGGTTCCCCGTGCCCGGGCAGCCGGTCGGCGCTGCCGTCCAGGTGCAGAAACACCAGCCGCCGGGGCGGATGGCCGAGGTTGTGCACCCGAGCGACGGTCTCCTGGCCCCGGTAGCACCCCTTGGACAGGTGCACGGCCGGCGTGATCCAGCCGACTTCGTGCGGAAGCGTCTTGTGGTCGGTGTCCAGGCCGAACCGGGCTTCGTGGGCCGCAATACGCAGGGCCTCATACGCCCACATCCCGGCCAGCCGCGCGCCGCGGTCGCTCACCTCACCGGCGATGGTGGCCAGCTCGGCCCGGGGCACCACGTAATCGGTACCGACCAGGCCGTCGGTGACGGCGACGGCTGCTTCGGCCGCAGGCGCCGCGGCCTCCGCGCCGGACGGGCCGGCCACCGTGAGCACCGCGTAACCGGCGGTGAGGTCGGCCATCTCGACGCGGAGCATGAACCGCATGGAGTCGAGGAACTCAACCAGCGGCGCGGCGCATCCCGGCTCGACGTGGATCCAGGTGGCGGTGCCGTCGTCGGTCAGCGTGAGCTCCTGCTCCACGTGCCCGTTCGGGCTGAGGATCAGGGCCCGGGCGGTAGCGGCGGCCGCCAGCTTTTCCAGATGCTGGGTGGTCAGGCTGTGCAGCCAGCTCAGCCGGTCCGGGCCGGAGACACGCACGACCCCGCGGTGGGACCGGTCTACCAGCCCGGCGGCACGCGTCATCGCGCGCTGCTCGCGGACCGGGTCTCCGTAGTGCGCCGCGACACCGGCGTCCGGTCCCTCGGCGGGAACGGCTCCGGGCGTGGCGAGAAGCGGGCTACTCATGGTCCTAGGTTACGCGTGGCCCGGCCCGGCTCAGCGCCAGCGCGGCGGCACTGCCCGCAGCGTCCGAAGACCGTCAGGTGGCCGACGTCGGTCTCGAAGTCCTGCTCCTCATTAAGCGCCGTGACCAGCGGGCGGACCGAGTCCGGGCTGACCTCGGTGATCTTCCCGCAGCTCCGGCATACGAGGTGGACGTGATCGGCGTCTACGGCGAGGTGATACGTCGGCGCCCCGTGCCCGAGATGCGCGTGGGTCACCATGCCGAGCTGTTCCAGCAGCTCCAGCGTCCGGTAGATGGTGGAGATGTTGACGCCGCGCGCAGCCTGCCGGACTTCGGCGCCGACGTCTTCCGGGGTCGCGTGGCCAAGCCGGGCCACAGCCTCCAGGACGAGCTGTCGCTGCGGCGTGACCCGGTAGCCGCGGGCCCGTAGCTGCTCATCCCAGGCCTGCGGGACGCGTTCGGTGTCCCGGGCTGCCGCCATGCCCGCAGTTTAGCCGGGCCCGGGCCGAGCGTGTCCGGGCTGGCGGAGGCGCCTTCCGGTCATCGGGGGAGGTCCGCTCCAGGCCAGCGGGAAGGGGCGGCCGGAATTCGTCTTGCCTCCGCGGCCCGCTGTGACATAGCGTGCGTTTTACACGGGAAAGGAGGTGGTCCACAGCATGCATAGACGTTGGACTCGTGAGGTGGCTGTCCGCTAGCCGCTGACCCGCCGACGCGCGCACCGTGGTACCAGGCCGTCATCGGCCTTCGGCCGCAAGGCGCGGGCCCCGCCCTTCCACCTTCTTTCCTGAGGTGCCGATGGGCGCCGGCCCTGACGTCCTCTGGGACGGCGGTCGGCAATCCCGGACAGACACCGCCCCCCCGGGCTGACCGGCCCTGTCCAGCCGGTCCCCGCCCGCGCTCCGTGCGCGGCGGGAGCCGCCCGGGGGGTTTTCATGCCCGTGCGCGGGCTTCCCCGCTCGTGGCCAGGAAGCCGCCCGGGGTTTCAGGCCCATGCGCTGCGCGGGCTTCCCCGCTCGTGGCCAAGAAGCCGCCCGGGGTTTCAGGCCCATGCGCTGCGCGGGCTTCCCCGACCCGTGCCAGGGAGTCGCCCGGGCTTGCTGGCCGTGCGCGGCGGCCGCCTGGTCCTGCCCGGCGTGGCACGGACAGTATCGGCCGGCTCAGCTCACGCGCTTCAGCTGGGCGGATATGTGGGACTGCAGCGGCTGCCCGACGGCGGCCATGTCATAAGCCCAGCCGAGATCATCTCCAATGAGCCCGTACAGGCGGCGGCCAGCGGTAACCTCCTTGGCTGAGCTGGTGCGGGCTACAACGTCGGTGGCCAGGTCGATACGGTGACCGGACACCTCGCCCAGGTAGATCTCGGTGATACCGGTCGGGTGGGCGAGGAGCAGCTCGACCTTGCCCTCGGGCTGCGGGCGCCAGAACCCGGCCTCGGTGGCCAGCGGCCGGCCGATATGTCCCTCGGCGTCGAGTCGCCACGTGCGGCTCGTGTAGCTGAGGAACGGCTTGCCGTTGTGGCTGAAGGAGATTTCCTGGCCGAACTGGAAGCTCTCTATCGTCGGGTAGCCCCCGACACCCGCCCCTTCCCACCGGCCAAGCAGGAACGCGAGCGGCGCGAGGTCTGGATGCAGCTCGGGGTGCCGGTCTCCGGAGACGGCGCCATAATCTTCGTCCATGCCGGCCAGGGTAGACGGACAATCGGCGGTCGAGCGGCCCGACCCGCCTGAAGACGTCCGTCCCGGCTGGCTCGGGCTGGGGCCTGGTCCCACCCGGCCGGGCTCAGGGCCTCATGGCCGTTATGGTCGGGGCCGGTGCGGTTCACCCAGGACGTAGACCCGGGCACTCCCGCGCCACGCGCCGGGCGGGGGGCCGTTGCCCTCATCTCGCGGCCCCTCGGTGCCATCTGAGTCGGTGCCATCTGAGTCTGGGCCATCTCGCTCTGGGCCGCTTGGATTGGGGCTGTTTGGGTTCAGGCCGTCCGAGCCGGGACCGTCCGAGCCGGGACCGTCCGAGCCGGGACCGTCCGGGCCGGGACCATCCGGCTCTGGATGCGGGCGCAGCCCGGACCTGGGCCAGCCGGATGCGGCGGACGGCGGACTGTCCATGGCAGGCCAGCCGCGTGAGTACAGCGACCTGGCCAGGTCGGGCCACGCTCGGGGGCCCCGCCGCCCGCTGTCATCCGGTCCATCCCCAGCGCTATCCAGATCGGGCCATTCCACCAGGTCGTAGACCTGCTCGCGCGCTGCGGGCGATCCCGGATGGTCCGCCATCGTGCCGACTGGAGCTCCCCATACGAGCCCAAACTCTTCGTCATCGTCCGGCGTCGTTTCCTGCGAAGCGGGCCGACCGGAGTCAGGCGCGGCAGGCGGCCCGGGCCAGCCGGGATGAGGCACGGCGGCCCGATCGGCCCTGGCCCGGTCGGTCGCACCAGTGGCCAGCCCAGACTCCACTGGCAACTCCCTGGGCGCGGGCTGGGCCCGCCATGCGGAAGCGGCCGCGGCGCGGTACAGCCACACCGCTGATCCCGCGCCGGCCAGCGCGATCACGGCGAAAACGACCAGTATCACCGCCGCACTCAGCATGCCGTGCATGCACGGGAGTGTACGGTGCGGCCGGCTGCGTAGCGGCGCGGCGCGCCGGCGGTTAGAGTGCTCGGATGGCAGTACGGACGCTCGTCATCAAGGTCACCGCAGGTAAGGACGACCCAGAGCGCTGTAATCAGGCTTTCACCGTGGCTGCCGCCGCGGTGGCCAGCGGAGTCCAGGTGTCGTTGTGGCTCACCGGCGAATCCGCCTGGTTCGCGCTCCCGGGCCGCGCCGCCGACTTCAGTCTGCCGCACGCAGCGCCCTTGGCTGACTTGCTGGCGGGGGTACTGGCGGTCGGCTCGGTGACGGTGTGCACGCAGTGCGCGGCGCGGCGGGACATCGGGCCCGACGACGTGATCGACCGAATCAGGATCGCTGGCGCGGCGAGCTTCGTGGCCGAAGTAACCGCCGATGGAGTTCAGGCTCTCGTCTACTGAGCCGCCCTGGCCGTCGCGGTGACCGCCGGGCATGCGGGTCGGCCAGTTACGGGGCCACTGCGTCCAGGCGTTCCCGGCGCAGTGTCAGGGCCAGCTCGTCCTGGGCCGGGGGCAGCGGCCGCATCGGACCCACGACCCAGCCGAGCAGCAGGTCGGCCAGGCCCGGATTGCGGACCAGGGCCGGGCCGTGCAGATAGGTGCCGAGCACCCGGCCCGCGAGCGCGCCTTCAGTGCCGTCGCCGTTGCCGATACCGACAGACACCTGCGCGAGCGGAGCCGCGTCCGGCCCGAGCCGGGTGACACCCTGGTGGTTCTCGAAGCCGGTCAGCGCGGGGACACCCAGCGCGGGGTCGACGTCCGCCACAATTTCACCGACCGCCCGGCGCTCGCCCCGTCCGCTGCGCATGTCGAGGATGCCCAGGCCCGCGGTCGGCTCACCGTCGGCCCCGCCGAACTCGTGACCGAGCAGCTGATAGCCCGCGCACACCGCGAACACCACCGCTCCCCGGCCGGCCGCCTCGGCCAGGCCGCCATCCGCGCGGAGCCGCCGCGCGGCGAGGACCTGCGGCAAGTCCTCCCCGCCACCGAGCAGATAGATGTCTCCGTCCCGGGGCACGGGCTGGTCCGAATTGACGAAGACGCACTCGACATTGATGCCACGCAGCCGGGCGCGGCGCTCAAGCACGAGCAGGTTGCCCCGGTCCCCGTAGGTGCTGAGCAGGTCCGGGTAGACCCACACCAGGCGCAGGTCGCCGCTCATGCGGCCCGGCCCAGCACCGTACGGATCTGCTGGAACGCGGTGTAATTGCCGATCACCTCGAGGCGGCCGTGCCCCACCCGGTCGACGGCCGCGTCGATGCCTGCCACAACCTCAAAGCGGACATCGTCCGTCTCCAGGCGGACGGCCAGGTCAGTCCGGCGCTCACCACCGACGAACACCGGCCTGCCGCGCAGCGGCCGGTAGTCTACGTCCCACAGCCAGGACGTGTCCCGGCCGTCCGGTACCTGAGCGTTCACCGCGAGCATGACCGGTTCCGGCGGCGGGCGCAGCACATCGAGCGCCTCCAGCCAGCCCGCCGGGTTCTTGGCCAGCAGCAGCCGGATCTCCACCCCGCGCAGTTCCACGGTCGTGTACCGGCCCGCCACGGAGGTGACGTCGCGCAGGCCCCGGAGCGCGTGCACCACATCGACCCCGAAGACCTCGGCGACCGCGAGCGCGACCACGGCGTTGGACTGGTTCGCCCGGCCCGGAAGGGCCAGGTCCAGCGGACGGACCCGACCGGCTGGGTCGATGACGTCCGACCCGGACAGCGCCCACCGGACCGGCGGGCGGGTGAACGCGCATTCGCCGCATATCCACTCTTCGCCGGACCGGCGCAGGTGCGAACCGCAGCGCGGGCAGCACCATGAGTCGTCGTGCCAGCGCTGCCCGGCCGACACCCAGGTGACGTGCGGTGCGTCGCTGGCGGCCCAGGCGATCAGCGGGTCGTCGGCGTTAGCGACGACATGGCAATCGGGTGCGGCGGACAGCGCATCCCGCCAGTGCCGGGCCAGCAGCCAGATCTCGGCAGCCCGGTCCATTTGATCGCGGCTGAGGTTCAGCAGCACGACCACCCGGGCCCGGGTGGCCCGCAGGACGGAGGGGATGAACTTCTCGTCGCACTCCAGCACCGCGATACTCGCGTCGGGGGCTTGGCCCAGCGCTGAGGCCATACCGGCCTCCATGTTGGCCCCGAACGCGTTCGAGGCGATGTGCTCGCCGAGCGGCGCGAGCGCGGCGGTGATCAGGCGCGTCGTGGTGGTCTTGCCGTTCGTGCCGGTGACCAGGACAACCTGCCGGCCCTGTGCGAGCATGGCCAGCAGCCCGGGCTCGAGCCGGAGTCCGATGACACCGCCGATCACCGAGCCGTCCCCGCGGCCGGCCAGCCGGGAAACTTTGCTCGCGGCACCGCCGAGGCTGGTGGCCAGCCTGGCTCGCAACGGAAGCTTGTTCATCCTCGCCGATGCTATCGTCACGCGAGCGGGCCGTCAGCAGCATCGCCGGGCACGCACTCATCCTCGCGAAACACCACAAACCGGCGCGGCCAGGACAGGACCGTCTCCAGCCATCCTGGCCCCGCGCCGACGCCGCCGGATACCTCCATCAGGGCTGCCGCATGGCGCAGGCCCTGAGCATGATCCATGCCGGGCATGATCTGGGCCAGGTCGGCGGCGAACGGCACGGGACCGTCCGTACCGGCCAGCGCCGCCCAGGCTAGCAGCCGGTTCGGCGCCAGCTCCATCGACAGCGGGTGCCGCCGCAGGGCCCGCACCCGCTGGCCGACTCGGATACCCGGCCAGTCCCGCAGCCCGGCCAGATCGAAGTCCAGCGGCGGAGCGTGCTCGGTTGGAGCGAGCCCCAGGCCGCTGAGCGGGCAGAGCTGTTCCATCTCATGCAGCCAGCGCAGCTGGGGGATCACCCAGGCCGCCCCCGGCCGGACCGCCGCTCGCCCGGAGCCCGGCCCCGGCGCCTGCCCGCTGCCGTCCAGCCGGTTCACCGCGGCGGACATCACCACCGCGGTGAACCGGGACGGATCGTAGCTCTTCCGCAGGGCCGCGGTACGCGCGCCGACCCGCAGATCGGTGACCCAGGCCAGCAGGCATTCGCGCGGCCGGGCGGCCAGGCTCGCCCAGCGGCGGCGCAGCGGCGCGGGAACCACCGGCAACGGATTGTCGGTCAGGAAAGCGAGCACGAAGGTCTCGAGCCAGACCCGTAGCCAGGCATGGTCCGCTGAGGTGGCCAGAAGCTCGGCCTCGCGCAGCTCGGACAGGCGGCACGCCCGGGCTTCGCGGCACGGACGGCCACACGCCGCGGAGCGGCGGCCCCGCAGCACGGGCCCGAGATCGCTGGCGGCAGCGCGGACAGCCGGATCACGGCCGGCGGGAGTCACGATCGCGGCCGGAACGGCGGCCGGTCTCCCGTCCGCCGCACCGCCGTCCCCGGCGGCCACCACCGCCGCACCGCCGTCCCCGGCGGCCACCACCGACGCACCGGGCGGGCCGGGCGGCAGCGGCCCTACCGTCCCGCGACCGGCGCCCCGGGCTCGGGGTCCGATCGATGCCGCGTTCCGCACCGCGTCCCGCACCAGCACGGCGGGCCGCTGCTCGGCCAGCACGACACCTTCCCCGTACGCCCCGAACTCCCCCAGCAGAGCCGCGAACCCTTCGGCCGCACGCGTGGGCGCCTGGTCCTGGCCGCGATCGCGCAGGATGGAGCGGGCCTCCCCGATCACGACGACGTGCTCGATGGCCCGCTGCGGCTCGCGTGGCCGCGCAGGAGGTACCTGACCCTGCGACATCCCGTCCCGCAGACGTGACCGCAGCCGCAGGTGTTGGGCGAGCCTCATCACCAGGGCGCCGGTGACGAGGGCCCGGTCCGCCGCGGCACCGATGTCATGCACGGTGAGCACGACGTTGCGGTGGAGCAGCTCACCGATATCGGCGGGATGGCCCCCGTCAAGGAAACGCCCGGCCGACCCGGCCAGCAGCGGGCCGAACCGGGCATCAGCCAGGCTGCGCAGGCGGGCCCGGGTATCGCGGCCGTAACCGGCCTGCCCGATCACGTCGATCACCGCCGCGTTCAGCTGAGCCAGACCGGGCACGTCCCGCGCCAAGGCCGGATCGCGGTGGTGGCCGGTCCGGTGGCCGGTAACCAGGTCCCAGCCGGCGGCCTGGTACACCCGCGGCAGCGCCGCGGCCAGGGCGAGGGAAAACAGCTCGTCGGCAGCGAAGGAGACGTCCAGCAGCCCGCGCAGCATGGCCAGGTGCGCCTGCAGGGGATATCCGGGCTCGGGGGCGAGCGGGCTGACAGTGAGCGGCACCGCTTCCGGATCGCAGGGATTGATGACCATGACCGGTGGCTGGTCGGGTCCGGCCACGAGCGTCTCGTAACCGGCCCCGGCCCGGTCGACGACCAGCCACGCCAGGCCCAGGGACGTGACCTGCCCGAGGACGTCCCGGATGGCGGGCGACGTGGGTGCGCCAGCGGCCAGCAGGACACCGCGGCCGAGCGCCCGCACCGGAATGTGCAGCGCGTCGGGGCGGAGGCCAGCGTCCGGGCCCAGGCCAGCGTCCGGGCCCAGGCCAGCGTCCGGGCCCAGGCCAGCGTCCGGGCCCAGGGGCGCGTCCGGTGGGATCCAGGGCCCGCTGCCGCTGTCCTCTTCTGTCTGGGCCAGTTCTGTCTGGGCCAGGCGGTCCGGCGGGCGGGCGGCCGTAGCGTTCTCGTTTATAGCTATCGGTGATTGGCTCATCACAATTTGTGCTTAGCCGGCCGACCTGCCTGTGCGCTACCGCATCGGCCAACCTCACCGATTCGCGGCTGCCGGGCCTGGATCACTCATCGGGGCGGCGGCGCCAGTCCAGGCGCTCCGGTGGTGGGCCGAGGTTGGGCGGCGGCTGCCCTTCTCCGCCCCGCCAGCTAAGGGACGGGACGTCGGCTGCGCGCGAGGTTTCCTGGTCGGGCGGGGAGATAGCCGGCGCGGCCAGAGTGCGCGCGGCGCCATCAGCCGAGGCACGGCGCGCCTCCTCGACCGGGGCCAGCGTGGCGGACGGCAGGCCCATGATGCCCGGGTTCGCGTCGACCAGCACGACGGGGCGGCCGTCGGTGGCCGAATACGTGACGATCATCGCGCTGGGTGGGAGCTGCTGCAGCTCGTGCTGCTCGACCAGGAACTCGCGCGACCTCTGCACGGTACGGGCCTGCGATTCGCTGTCACCGGCCGCCCGTGACGTGCTGATGCCCCAGGCCGTGCTTTCGCTGACGCCGCTGGTGACCGCCGCTGAGTCGGTGTAGCCGGTTGACTGGCTCGAGTCGCTGCTCCGCGACCGGGTGTGGTGGCCCAGCGGCAGGAAGCCGCTATCCCGGCTGGCGCCCCGCCCGCGGCTGCGGCCGGACGTGTCCGTCACCGAGCTGGTCTCGGCCAGCGAATCCGCCGTCCCCACCGTACTGGTGTAAGAGTCGCCGGTACTGTCCGTGACGGACGTGCCGACCGTGGCGGTGAGCTGCGATAGCACGAAGCGGTGCTCGGTGCCGATCTGCTCGCTGGCGGCCCGGGCGTCGGCTGCGTTCCCGAGGCGCATGAACGCCACCGCGGCGTTCCCGCGCCCCAGCCGTTCCCTGACGGGGGCGGGAATCGACCGGTAGGCCAGTACGAGGCCGGTACGCGACACTGTGCACGCGTCGGTCAGCCGGTCCAGCACGTCGCCGCGCAGCCTCTCGGCTCCGAGCAGGAAAAGGGTGTGCTGCCAGGGAACGCCACCCGTAGCCCGGCGAATGACCGGCGTGAGCCCCGCCGCGACGTAGGTGCCGAGGACAGCCTGGCCGGCCACACCAGCGCCCTGGCCCATCGCCACCACGCGCAGCCGGGACCGTGGCCCAGGCCCCGGGTCACGCCCGGTGCTGTCCAGCTTGCGCAGCTGTGACTCCATCGCCCAGGCACGCTCGACCACCAGCGGCCCGGCGGCGCGGCCATACATCGCGGCGAGCTGGTCAATCTGCGCCTTGGTGAGCAGCCCCTGGTGGGCATCCTCATACGGGTCCCCGATGTGGCCGAGGACCCGCAGCGCGGCATTGATCTGGGCCACCGTGGCGTCCTGGCCGAGAAGGCCGATGACACGCTCCAGGATTGCGTTGTCCCGGGACAGGTCCCCGGCCGAACCCGGCTCGTCCCCGTCCCCGGCTCTCGCCCCGGCCGCCAGGGCCAGCAGGTCCGCGAGCTCGGCCGGACTGAGCCCCGCGCTCAGGTCCATCCGGGGCAGGTCATCGGGCAGCACCCAGACCGCCGGGGTGATCCCGGCCCAGCGGGCGGCGGCCAGCAGGTCCTGCGCGACAGCCCCGTCGGTGAGGTCGACCACCGTGAGCTCGCCGCCGGACTGCAGTCGCGGCATGCCGATCATGGTGAGCACGGCCGACCAGCCGGCCAGCGTGCCGCCCGCCACATCGATGCGGTCGACATCAGTGGCCAGCGACACCGCGTACCACTGCTTCTGCCGCTCGTAGGCGTCCCGGCGCAGCTGCCAGTCCCGGGTCTGGTCGGCGTGCTGCGCCTGCCATTCGAACAGCCTGGCTTCCTGCAGGGACCGGATGGTCGCGACCCGGCGTTCTTCGGTGGCGACGCGGGCCTGTACCGTCCGTTCGCTGTGCCTGATCTGACGCCCGGCAAGCACGGCACCGGCCAGGCTCAGCAGCGTCCCCAGCCCGCACAGCGACGGATTGAGCAGCCCCAGCACACCGAGGCTCACCAGCCCGGCCGCGAGGACGAGCGCGCCGCCGAACGACAATTTGAGCGGGCGGTCCAGCCGGTGCTGCTCTCGCCGCAAGGCCGCCACCCAGTCCGGATTGAGTTGCTCCCGGGCAGGCGGGGTGGGCCGCCGTGGCGACGGGCCAGGATGCGGGTGAATGAGCGCATACTGCCAGCCGAGGTACACCCGGTCGGGCCGCAGCCCGGGCCCGGACGCCATACCGTCCGCCGTCATGGCGCTGATTCCGTCGTACTGGCTGTCGTCTTACCAGCCGGTGTGCTGTCCGCCAGGGTGACCGCCGCAGGTGGCGGGGCGGCGAGGCGGACGGCAGCTACCGTGGGCGGATCGGCCGGCACGGTCCGCGCCGCCGGGACGAGACGTCCAGGGTGCCTCACCACCAGCACAAACTCGCCCCGGCCGAGCTGCTGCAGCTGGGTGGCCGAGACCCGGGGCTCATGGATGAACGAGCGGGCAGCCGGCGTGGCGGGCGGTGGCACCCTGGTCGCCATAGTTGTCTGCTGGCCGGTGCGGTTCGTGCCGCCGGGCCCGTGACGGAGCTGATGACTGGGCGCGGCCGTAGGCGGCCGCCCGGCCCAGGGCTCCGGGACCAGCCGTTCGCCGGTGCGGCTGGCGAAGCTTCCGGCGCTGCCGGCGTCTGGCATCCGGTGAATGACCAGCACGTTCACCTCATCGGCCAGGCCCGCACCGGCCCGCGCCGACGTGGTGGTCAGCACCGCCGGCAGCCCGGCTCGGGCGCCCTGGCTGATCAGGTCCCGGAGCATCGGCTGTGGCAGGCCCTCGCAGTTGTCGAACCACGCGATCCCGTCGCCGTCGACGCCGATGTCGCACAGGTCCTGGTCCGCGGCCAGGACGTCCTGGCCCACCAGCCACGCGATCCGGGCCGCCGCGCTGGGCTGGCCGGCTGAGCCGAGCGAGAACAGCACGACGGCGCGCTCACGGATCACCCGGCCGATGTCGATGTGCCGCCGCCCACCGGCTGCGGCCGGCCGGAGCCAGCGCCCGATCGGCGAAGCCCGGAGCTGGGCCAACTGACTGGCTGCGGTCATCAGCAGGGCAGGATCGGCCCGGGCCTGGCTGACCGACGCCCCGATCCGCTCGGCGATGGGTTCGCGCCGGGGGTGATGGGCGGGCACCTGGACCAGCCGCGCCTCGAGCGCGAGCGGGTCGAGCAGGTGCGCCACGTCGTCCAGGACGGGGATGCGCGGGTCGGCCTGTGCCGCATCGATCAGCTCGAACACGTCGGTAAGGAAGCCCGTGAAACTCCGCCGGTAATGGTCCACGGTGCCAGACCAGTTGAGCATGGCCGTGACGAGCGTCGCGCGCCGCGCTGGACTGCCGGTACGGAATGGCTCGTACGACGCCCGCCCGGGCCCGCTGAACTCATAGAACGGCGCACCGGCCGCCGCGCAGACGGCGGACAGTGGCGCGGCGAGGTCGGTGCCGCCACCCAGGTTGACCGCGATGACCGGCTTCCGCAGCCGCACCGCGGCGTGCACGAGCTGGAAACTGCTGGTCGTGGTGCCGGACCCGGCGGCGCCGGCGACCAGGGCGCCGCCGGTCAGCTCCGCCCAGCTGGTGACGGCCGGGCCGCCGGAAAGCTCATCAAAACCGAGGCAGGCGCCGGTCCTCGTGACGACACCCCCGGAGCGCACCGAACTGACGACCATGGCCCGCCGGACGGCCACGACGAGGCCCGGGCGGGGCGGCCGTATCTCCCACTCATCGGTGTGCAGCCAGTCGAGCCAGGCGGCGAGCGCGGCTTCCGCTGCGCCGGCGATCAGCGCGATCGGAAACTGGCGGGGCAGCCACTGCCCCATGGACGCATAGGCCGCGCCGAGGTGCAGCAGCCGTCCGGACTGACCCGCCACGCCCCCCAGGTAGGAGACCACCAGGGCCGGTCCCGCGGCAAACCCCGAGGCGGCTGTGGCCAGCCCGATGGCGAGTGCCCATACCAGCCCGGCCGCGGCCGGGGCCGCCAGCCAGGCCGGGCGCCACCTGCTGACCTTGGTCACGCCGAAGAAGATGAGCGCCAGGATCAGCGTGAGCTGGGCGAAGATCACATGCAGGATGACCAGCGCCACCCCAACCACAGCCAGGAACTCGCCACGGCGCGGTGTGTCTCTGGGTATCACGTAACGTGCGCGCCGTGGCGCGCGCTCCGCCACTGATACCGGCTCAGCTGGCATCGGCATTAGGTTCGCAGTAAGGCACGGTGCGTGTCTATAAACCAGGTATATCTGCGCGCGGCGCTGGTCTGGCGGCGCCGCCCGCGGTTGCGCCCGGTAAGCTGCCCGGCGCCGCCGTCTCGACGGAGACCTTGAAGAAGTCCGGCCGCAGCATAACGACGGTCAGGGCGACCGGAACCGACGACTCGTCGAACCTAATGGTCACGGTGATCGCCGACTGGCCCGGAGCCAGGTGCAGGCCCCGCGCGATCGAGGGCTGCGGCGGGCTCAGCTCCACGTTCAGCGCGGCCGGGCGCCCGGCCGCGGTCGTAGCGTCCGGGCCGTCCGGGCCGCCGTCGGCGGGGGGGTCGGTGAATTCGGCGGGGGGGTCGGTGAATTCGGCGGGGGGGTCGGTGAATTCGGCGGGCGGGGCGGACAGCAGCTCCTCGAAGGCCGGCAGCCAGCGGGAGTCCTCGTCGTCCCGGGGCGCCCTGACCCGGCTGGTGACCGGCTGACGGGCGGCGGGCCGCGGGGGCTGGTAGGCGGTGGACATGGCCACCGGCCGGCCGCCGGACGTCCACAGGCAGCGGATGACCCGGACCTGGGTACCCGGCGCCAGCCCGAGCGCCCAGCAGATGTCCTGCGGCGCGGGACGCCGCGACACGTGCCTGGCCTGGCAGACGATGACACTGCCCATGGGGTCGACGGTCGTGCTGAGCCCGGCCACGCCCTCGATCGGGATCTGGTACTCGGCCGGGCTGGCCCGGTACAGCTGCCCGTCCGGCAGCTTGCGGAGCAGCGCACGCCGGGAAAGCTCCTCGACGGCGACATCGATCTCGGCCAGGCTCACGTTGAAACGCCGCGCCAGCGCACTGCGCCGGGGCAGCTTCCAGCCTGGCTCCCGGTGTACGAGCGCCGCCGCCATCCGGTCCGCCAGCACGGCGGCCGCCGAGCCCTGGCCATCCGCCGCGGGGGGGCCGGTCTCGCCGTTGCCGCTGTGCGCGGCCGCTCCAGCTTTGGCCGCTTTCCCGCCCCTGGGTTCAAGCCCGGCAGTCATTCCGCATTGCGCCAGGGAGTCGTGAACAGGAACGTGTCCAGCGCCTCAGCGGTCTGCGCCGTGGCCAGGCCGGATGAGCAGGCCGGCCGGGCAGGCGGGAGGCCCGGACCGGCAGCGAGCGCGCGAGCGGCATCCGCCTGCGCTGCGAAAACCACTCTGGTGTGCCCTCACTTAGTATCGGGCCGTCGATGGGACGGGACGGGTGGGCCGCCGCCGGATCAGGCCGCCGGGTCAGGTTCATTGTTAGACAGCCCCGGTGAAGCGGCGCGGAACGCTGATCTGGGCGAAGGCGACGACTAGGCAACACATCCTTGAACTCGGGGAAGCCCCCGCTTCCCAGGCGGCGCTCCGCGACGCGGGACGCGCTAGTCCGGCGGCAGGGAGCCAGCGAGATAGACCACGCGGCGGGCGACGTTGACGGCATGGTCACCGAGACGCTCGTAGAAGCGCGCCACCAGCGTCATCTCCATCGCCACCGGCAGTGTCATGCTCCCCGAGGCAAGCTCGGCGATCAGGCTGGCGTGAAGCTCGTCCATCTCCTCGTCACGTTCGGCCAGCAGCGCCGCGGCGGAACTGTCCCGCTGGTACCACGCTTCCGACGCCTGGCGCCACATGTCGGATACGAGTTCGCCCATCCGCTCGACGATCCCCCGGGCGCGCGGCGAGAGGTCATCGCTGAGAATGTGATCCGCCCGGCGGGCGATGTTCTCGACCAGGTCGTGCGAGCGCTCGAGCTCCGGCATGATCCGCAGCACGGACAGCAGGAAGCGCAGGTCCGAAGCGACGGGCGCCTGCAGCAGGATGTTCCGGTTGACCGTTTCCTCGATCTCCGGGTACAGGGATTCGATGACCGCCTCGCGTTCGGCCAGCACCTTGACTACTTCGTTGTTGCCGCTCAGCAGGGCATCGGTGGCCCTGGCCAGGTCCTCGGCGACCATGGCGAACAGCTCAATGACCTTGGCCTCGATGCCCTCAAGCTCACGCTGCAAGTCCTGCCGATGCTCAGCCATGATCGAAGCTCCTCAGCCCATCCGGCCGGTGACGTAGGCCCTAGTGCGGTCGTCGTGCGGGTCCTCGAAGATCTGCTGGGTCCGGCCGTACTCGACGAGCACGCCCGTGCGGGTATCGCTTTCTTCGTTGCGGAGCACGGAGAAGAAGGCGGTGCGGTCGCTGACCCGGGTGGCCTGCTGCATGTTGTGCGTGACGATGACGATGGTGTACCGCTGCTTTATGTCGCGCATCAGGTCCTCGATGGCGCTGGTCGCGATCGGGTCGAGCGCCGAGCAGGGCTCGTCCATCAGCACCACGTCCGGCTCGACGGCGAGCGTGCGGGCGATGCACAGCCGCTGCGCCTGGCCGCCGGACAGGCCGAGGCCCGAGTTGTTCAGCCGGTCCTTGACCTCGTCCCACAGCGCGGCCTGCCGCAGCGAGCGCTCCACGATCTCGTTCAGCTTGCCCTTGTTGCGCTCGCCGTTGATGCGCGGCCCGTAGGCGACGTTGTCATAAATGGACTTCGGGAATGGGTTCGGCTTCTGGAAGACCATGCCGATACGCCGGCGCACGGCGATGGCGGAGACATCCTTGCCGTACAGCGATGCCCCCCGATATTCCACGTCGCCCTCGACGTGAGCGCCCGATACGAGGTCATTCATCCGGTTCAGCGTGCGCAGCACCGTGGTCTTGCCGCACCCGGACGGGCCGATGAACGCCGTGATCTCGTGCTCGTAGATCTGCAGCGAGACGTCAGTGACGGCCCGGAAGGAGCCGTAGTAGCACGAAACCTTCTTCGCGCCGAAGATTTCGGTCCCGGCTTCGGACGCGTCCGACTGAGCTGGCTGTGCAGCCGCCACCTCGGATCGCGGCAGGTTGGTGACGACTTTCTGCTCAGAATCTTCCATCAGGTTCCCTAGCGCTGGAATCGGGCGAATCGGGCGGTGATCATGCGGGAGACGATCATGAGGATGAAGGCGATCGCGATGAGCGTGAGCGCCGCGCCCCAGCCGCGGGACTGGGCGCCGGCGTACGGCGTATTCGCGTTCGCGAAGATCAGCGAGGGCAGCGAGGTGTTGGGGCCGCTGAACACGTTCCAGTTCACTGTGGTGACGGTGAGGATGGTGAACAGCAGCGGCGCCGTCTCGCCCGCGGCGCGGGCGATGGCGAGCAGTGCGCCGCTGACGATGCCGCCGATCGCCGCCGGGAGCACCACGGTCACCGTCACCCGCGCCTTGGTGGCACCGAGGGCGTAGCTGCCTTCGCGCAGCGAGTCCGGCACCAGCCTTAGCATCTCGTAGGTAGAGCGGATCACGATCGGCAGCATCAGGCAGGCCAGGGCGAAGGCGCCGGCCAGGCCCGAGAAGCCGAAGTGCAGCACCCAGATCGAGAAGATGAACAGCCCCATGATGATCGATGGCACGCCGGTCATCACGTCAGAGAAGAACCCGATGAGCTTGGCCAGCCAGCCAGTGCCGCCGTACTCGTTGAGGTAGATCGCGCCCAGGATGCCGAGCGGCACGGCCAGCGCCGAGGCGAGGGCCACGATCACGATCGTGCCGGCTATCGCCGGCCCGATTCCGCCAACGCCCGGGGGCGCCACCTCCGACGGGATCTGGCTGGTCAGGAAGGACCAGTTGATGGCCGAGGCGCCCTTCGCGATGACCGTGACCAGGACGAACCCCAGCGGGATGATTACGAGCACGAACGCGAGCACCATCAGGGAGGTCGCGATGCGGTTGCTGGCGCGCCGCCAGCCCTTCGGCTCGCGCAGGTCTGGCCGCTGCTGTTCGGCGATGACGGACATCAGGCACCCCTCATGCGCCGGGTGGAGCGATTCACGATCGCGCGGGCGATGATGTTGATGATGATGGTGAACGCGAACAGGAGCACGCCCATCCCGATCAGCGCGGCGCGGAACGTGCCGCTGGACTCGCCGAATTGGTTGGCGATGACCGCGGGGATGTTGTAGCCGGGGGCGAACAGGTGCGATGTGATCGCGGGCGACGAGCCGATCACCAGCGCGACCGCGATGGTCTCGCCCAGGGCCCGGCCCAGCCCGAGCAGCACGGCCCCGACGACGCCGGCCTGGCTGTGCGGCCAGACGGCGCCGCGGATCATCTCCAGCCGGGTGGCACCCAGCGCGTAGGCGCCCTCGCGGTCGATGGCCGGCACGGTCGCGATGACCTCGCGCGACAGCGAGGTCACGATCGGCGTGATCATGAAGGCCAGGATGATGCCGGCGGTGAAGAACGAGGCCCCGCTGACGGGCTGCCCGAACAAGGGGCCGAGCACCGGGGTGTGGCCAACACCCGAGGCGATTGAGGTGTAGATGTGCTGGAGCCAGGGCGCGAACACCAGGATTCCCCACAGGCCCCAGACCACCGACGGGACCACCGCCAGCAGGTCGATCACGTACACGATCGGGCGCGACCACCGGTACGGCACGACCTCGGTCAGCAGCAGGGCGACGCCGATGCTGACCGGGACGGCGATGATGAGCGCGATCGCCGCTGTGATGGCCGAGCCGTAGATGAAGGCCAGCGCCCCAAAGTCGTTGGACGCGGGGTTCCAGTTGTTCGTGAAGATCTTCAGGCCCTCGCTGCTGAACCACGAGGTGGACTGCTGGGTGGTCGCGACGGCGATCAGGACCAGGATCACCAGCACCAGCAGGCCGGCCGCGAGCGTAATGATCTGGAAGGTGCGGTCACCGAGCGGCCGCCGCTCCGACAGGGGGCGGGCGGATCCGGCCGGGCTGGCCGGATCCGCCTTCGTCTGAGTGCTCACGAAGACTGGCCGATCTGATCCGTCTGCGTCAAAATCCCCACCACTTACGAGGTTATTTTGCTGAGCTGCGCCACGGCCATGCTGTCGATGTTGGAGGGCAGCGGCGCGTAACCGAGGCTGGTGAGCGTCTTCTGGCCGGCGCCGAGCAGGTAGCCCAGGTACGCCTTGAGCATCGCCGCGTCATTCGCGCTCGGCTGGGCCGCGTAGACCAGGACCCACGACTGGTAGGTGATCGGGTACGCGCCCGCGCCGGATCCGTCAACGGCGTGGAAGGTCAGGTTCGGCGCGACCGTGACCCCGGCCGCGGACACCGAGGCCGCCGATGGAGAGGCCGCGACGTAGTTGCCGGCGCTGTTCTTGACCTCAGCGAAGGTCAGCCCGGAGGCCTTGGCGTCGGCGTAGTCCACGTACCCGATGGCCCCGGGGGTGGACTTGATGATCTGCGCCACGCCGGGGTTACCGCTGCCGGCCCGGGCGGTGGACGGCCACTTGATGGTCGAACTGCTGCCCAGCGTCCACACGCTCGGCGCGGCCTTTTGGAGGTACAGGGAGAAGTTCTGGGTGGTGCCCGAGGAGTCGGAGCGGACGGCGGTGGTGATCGCTGTGCTGGGCAGGGTGACACCGGGGTTGATCGACGTGATCGCCGAGTCGTTCCATTTGGTGATCTTGCCTTCGAAGATCTCCGCGATGACCGTCGGCGTCAGCTTCAGGTTGGTGACGCCCGACAGGTTGTACGCCAGCGTGATCGGGCCGATCACGACCGGGAAGTAGAGCACCGTCTTCTTGAAGCTCGACGCCTCGGAGGAGGGGATCGTCGAGTCCGAGCCCGCGAAGTTGACGACCCCCGAGGCCAGGTCCGTACGCCCCTTGCCCGAGCCGCCGCTGCCGTAATTGACGGTCATGTTGGGCTGGATCGTCTTGAAGGCCTGGATGGCGGACTGCTGGTAGACGGTCTGGAACGTCGATCCGCTCCCGCTGAGCGAGCCCGAGAGCTTGGCGGCGGTGCTGCTGCTCGACGAGGACGGACTGGCGCTCGATGAGCCGGAGCTGCTGCCCGACGAGCTGCAGGCGGCCACCGACAGAGCCGCCGCGAGGGCGATCCCCGCCGTCGCGCTCACCTGGATGCGCACACGTTGCATATCAGATACCCCTTTATAGTTTCCCTGCCAAGCGTGGCCAATATTGCTCAGCTACTGACGAGCGCGGCCACAAGCATTACCTTTGGCGGCGTGGCGCCGATTACCGGCTGACCGAAAGACGATGCTAGCGGCCGACTCGAACGCATCGCAGCCACCCCAACCCCACCGGCTATCCCCACTCTTCCCATTATGTCGGGCCCACGGTAATGTTAGAAAGGTTAATTGCAGGCAAACGAAGCATGAACTTCACCTTGCGATTGCGGTGCCCACAAGCGCCGGATGGCCCCGTGCCGGCCGCCAGCGGCCGGACGTACCCGGCGGTGACGTCGCTGCACCCGCCCGCAGCCGCCCCGTACCCCGCCGGAGGCGAAACCGCCCCGGGTAACCTGACCTGGCCAGGTCACGCGAACAGCCGTTCCGCAGGCCGCCGCTCCGAAACCCTGACGGCACAGTGCCGGTCAGAAGGCCCGGCCAGACGGTCCGGGCGGCGGGCCGCTCACCGGGCCCCGCGCGGCCACCCCTCATGACCTTCCCCGCACGCGGGTAAGTTAACAAGGCCAACGAAAAGACGGTAGGGACTATGGTCACTGCCGAAAGGTATGCCCCATCAATCCGCGGCATTATGCGGACAAGCGCGGGAGTTGACGGACTGTTTACCCGCGCATAATGCTCTGGTCACCTTGACGCCAGCTGAGCGACGCGGGCCCGCAATTCATGGGTTACCCGGCAGCCATTCCGGCTCATTCCATTCGGGTCTCGTTTCGATGCATATTCCGTTTCCGGACCGGCCGCCGGCACGACGAAGCCCGCGGCTTCCCGATCCTGGGTCTGGTGACAGAGTCCCGGGATCATCAGAAAGCCGCGGGCTTCGCAGCTGCGCTCAAAGCGTCAGACGGTCACCTCGACCTTGGTGACCTTGCCGTACTCGGCGGAGACGCTGCGGTCGGCGCGTGCCCCGCCGGGGGCGAGCACCCGCAGCCTCCAGGTGCCGGGAGCGGCGAAGAAGCGGAACCCGCCGTCCTCGCCGAGCGGTACCTCGGCGACGAACTCGTCGCCGGTGCCGAGCAGCCGGGCGTACCCGGTCGACAGCGGGGCGTTGTCGCGGACGACGCGCCCTTCCACCACGGCCTGGCTGCCCGCGTCGGTGGCCGCGGTCACCGGCACGCCGCCCGCCTGCGCGCCGCAGCCGTCGACCTGGGCCTGGTCCGGGCTGGTCATCGGGCGTCTCCTAGCTCGATCGGAACGCCCACGAGCGAGCCGTACTCGGTCCATGAGCCGTCGTAGTTCTTCACGTTCGGCTGCTCGAGCAGTTCGTGCAGCACGAACCAGGTGTGCGCGGACCGCTCCCCGATCCGGCAGTAGGCGATGGTGTCCTTGCCGAAGTCCAGCCCGGCTTCGTCGGCGTACAGCGTGCGCAGGTCGTCATCGGAGCGGAACGTACCGTCCTCGTTGGCCGCCTTCGACCACGGGACGTTGCGCGCGGTGGGAATGTGCCCGCCGCGCTGAGCCTGCTCCTGCGGGAGGTGCGCCGGCGCGAGCAGCCGGCCGGCGAACTCGTCCGGCGACCGGACGTCGACGAGGTTGCGCTTGCCGATCGCGTCGAGCACCTCGTCCCGCTTGGCCCGCAGAGCGGGGTCCTGCTCGGACGCCTTGTAGGACGTGGCCGGGCGCTGTGGCACGTCGGTGGTCAGCTCACGCGACTCCAGCTCCCACTTCTTGCGCCCGCCGTCGAGCAGCTTGACGTTGTGGTGGCCGTACAGCTTGAAGTACCAGTAGGCGTAGGCGGCGAACCAGTTGTTGTTACCGCCGTACAGCACGACCGTGTCGTCGTTGGAGATGCCGCGCGCCGACAGCAGCTTCTCAAAGCCGACCCGGTCCACGAAGTCCCGGCGCACCGGGTCCTGCAGGTCCTTCTTCCAGTCAATCTTGATCGCGTTCCGGATGTGCCCCTTGTCGTAGGCGCTGGTGTCCTCGTCGACCTCGACGAGGACGATCCCCGGGTCACCGGCGTGGGCTTCCACCCACTCGGCGTCCACAAGGGCTTCGGAGCGGCTCATAGCGTAAAACCTCCTGGTTTGGATCAGGCCGCCGCACGTCGCTGCGAGGGCCAGATCCGGCGAATGAACAGATACATCTGGCAGCCCAGGCAGAAATCGAACGCCGCATTAAGGAACGCGGCGGCCAGAGCCAGGGCGGTAAAGGCGATCCCGACGCCGGTGAGCCCGATCGCATAGCCGATCACGCCGATCGCGGCGATGACCAGCCCCACCGCCTGCGCGAAGCGCGGCGGGGCGGCGGGCTCGAAACGGGTCGGCGGCCCGAGGCGCGGGCGGACCAGGAAACGGTAGACCAGCCCGTAGGGGGCGTACCGCATCCCGGCGATCGCGCCGACCGCGAAGACCAGCGTCTGGGCGAGCAGCAACCAGACACTGGTGGTGGCCAGGGCCACGGCGAGAACGATCGTGGTGATCACCGCACCGAACCTGGGTCCTCTGGCGTCAATGTCCATGGTTACCGTTCCTTGATGCTGGGGGGATATCCCGGGGCTCGCGGGCGCTGCCACCGGGCACAGGCATAGGGCTGCCTGCCTGCCCGGATACCCGCGGGCCAGTAGCGTGATGCGGGAATCAGCAGCCCGGGACGCGCCGGGTGACGGCGGGGCCGCCGGGGCGCGCCATTCTCAGGCTGCTAGCGGGGACGGCCGACACAGCGCGGTCGCCACGCGGCAGAAGTCCACCGCGCGGCGCTTCGTTAGCAGCTGCACCGTCCCGGAAAGCACGTAGACGATGGTATGCGCGGTCAGCGCGACTGTCACTCCCTGGCCAGCGACCTTATCTGACATTATCGACCGTTTTAGTAGAAGAATGGCCCGAACAGGCGGCTGTCAATCTCTGGCTGGGGCGGCGGCCGCTTCGGCTGCCGGTCCGGCCGGAGGCACCAGTTCGCCAAGCGCCGCGATGACGTCAGCCTTGCGGGGCTGGCCACTGGCCTGGCGCGTGATCACCCCGCCAGGTCCGAGCACCAGAACGGTGGGCGTGGAGAAGATACCGAGCCTGCGCACCAGATCCAGCCGTGACTCGGCGTCAAGTTCCACGTGGCTCACCCCGTCCAGCATGCCCGCGACCTCGCCGAGGACTTGCCGGGTGGCATGGCACGGCGCGCAGAAGGCACTGGAGAACTGCACCAGGGTGGCCCGCGGGCCAAGCTCGTGCTGCAGGTCTGCGGCCGTCAGCGTCGGCTGCCCGGCGGCGTCGGCGGCGCTGCCCGCGGGCGCCGAGCCGTCCAGGTGCCGGGCAGGGCGCCCAGTGGCCCCCACGGCGCGGAGCCTGCCCTGCCGCCTCCGCCAGGCCAGGCCGAAGGCGGTTGTGATTATCAGCACCGCGACCAGCACGATCACTCCTGCGCTCATACTGATACAAAGCAGGGTGGCACCGGTGGAATTCCGCCCCGCGCCCCGAAAGGGATCCCGGGCCCGACCCGGGCGCGGGGTCAGCGGGGCACGAACGTGGCGAGCCGCTGGTTACCGGCTGTCACGTCGAACCCCTGGACCTGCGAGGCAGTTACCCACGTGGAGCCGGCATACCAGGCTGTCGCGGACCCGTTGGCCACCGTCCAGCCCGACACGGCCAGGTGCACACCCTGGGCGTCGGTGACCCAGAGCTGGCAGGTCGTGCCGCTCGGCACGCCGATGACCTGAATGTCCATGGCTGTACCCCACGGCTCCCGGTCGTACCGGAGCGTGGCCGTGACGCCGCTCAGAGCACTGGTGGTCCGGGCGGTCGGCCAGCTGGCCGGAGGTGCAGACGCCGAGGCGGGCGCGCCGGACGCCAGGCGCAGGCCGGCCACGATACCGGCCGCGGCGACCACCGCCGCCGCGGCGGCCGCCGCGGCCTGCCAGCGGTGCTGCCGGCGGCGCCGGGCCGCAGTCAGGCTCAGCGCGGACTCGAGGAGATCGCCGGGCGGGGTGGCGCCGACCGGGGCCGCGTCGGCGTCCTCCAGCGAAATACGGCCCACCTCATCCGCGCTGACCCTGGACAGCAGGGCCGGGAGCCCGGCCAGGCCGGCCAGCTCGTCCCGGCACTCTTGGCAGCCCGTGACATGCCGGTCCACCTGGGACCGTTCGGCTGGATCTATCGCGCCGAGCACGTAGACACCCAGCGCCTGCCGGGTGTCCATGCAATCCCAAGCCGGCGTCATGGCGCCAGTCCTCTCTCCTCCAGGGCAAGCTTGAGTGCCTTGAGCGCGTAGAAGGTACGCGACTTCACCGTGCCCGAGGGAATCCCGAGCGTGGCCGCCGCCTCGGCGACGGAGCAGCCACGGTAATACGTTTCGATGATGACCCGGCGATGGTCGGGCCGCAGGGTTGCCAGCGCGTCCGCCACCGCCCACGATTCGAGCGCCCGGTCGGCATCGTCGGCGGCAGGCACCAGCTCAAGCGCGGCCTGGCCCACCTCGGGCGGCCGCGACTGCCGGGCCCGGTACGCGTCGACGGCGAGGTTGCGCGCCACCGCGAACAGCCACGGCCGGGCCGGCCGGTCAGCCAGTGCCTCCGGGTGCCGCCAGGCCCGGACGACGGTCTCCTGCACGAGGTCCTCCGCACGCTGCCGGTCACCTCCGGTGAGATGCAGCGCGTAACGAAGGAGCGCTCCGCCGTGCTCGGCGTAGAGCGCCCGAATGTATGCCTCATCGGCTACCGCGCCCGGTTGGGCCGCAGATCCCGTGCCTGCCACGCTATGGACTACGCCTCCGGGGCCGGATCGGTTCACGACACGCCGGCAAATTTCGGCCGGCGCTCAGGTGCCGCTGGTGAACGCCACGTCGGCGGCGGACGCGCCCACCCGTACCCCGCCGGGCACGACGCTGACCGAGCGGACGGCCAGGTGCAGGGGCAGGCCGGTCACCGGGACGACGAACCGGAACTGACCGGCGATGACGCTGGACAGCGCGCTGCTGCCGGAGGCAACCGAGATGCGGGTCGGCGTGACGGCGATGCCGGATCCGTCGGGCGCCAGCGTGGCGTCCGCCGAGACCGGGACGGTCACCCCGAGATAGCTCACCGTCCCCGCGAGCCGCAGCGCCTCGCCGTCCTGACTGAGTTGGACCCCACGGGGCAGGTGGCTGCGGACCGAGCTGAACGGCACGGTGCCGCTGCCGGTGACCTGGGTAGCCGTGATGCTGGACGAGCCATGGCCGAGCAGATCGCTGAGCGGCGCACGAACGCCGCTCAGCTGGGCCGTCAGCCCGTTGACCTGCACTCCATCGGTGCTGAGCGAGCCGATGGAAACGTCGATCTGGTGATAGTTACCCGACGCCACTTGGGTGAGGAACGGGAATCCCTGCACACTGACGGACGGCTTGGACCGGAGGTTGTAAGCGGACTGGACCCGGCTGGCGATCTGGCGGTCGGCCACGACCACGGCCACCCGGTCGGCCACCACCAGCAGTCCGGCCAGAACAATCACGACAATCAGGAGCTTGCGCATCAGTACCGGAAGCCTACCGGCGCGAGCACACGCGAACCGGTCATTCCGGATGCCCGCTGAGGCTCGCGGCCGGCGGGGCTAGTGCCCGCTGGGGTGAGCGTCCGGCACGGCCAGCGGCCACCGTGGCTAACCGCCGGCGAACGGCGGCAGGACTTCGATGACGGCCGCGTCCGGCAGCCTGATGTCCCGATGGTGCCGCGTCCCGGCGGGCCGGCCGTCGATGAGGAAAGAAGACCGGTCTAGGATGCCGCGCAGCCGGTTGCCCCGCTCCCGGCCGCGGCTGTCCAGGGCGGCGACCAGCGCGTCGGCCAGCGTCCCGGCCTCGAGCGACTCGGCGGCGACACCCGCCGCGTCCTTCGCTGCCGCCCAGTAGCGAATGGTAACCATGGCCATATCGGCTATCCTCACTCACAATGGGATCCGGGCGACGCTGCCCCTGGGTCCCTGTGTGTTTTTACAGGTTAGTGCCGGTGCGCTGGCGCCGCGGAGTGGAGGTGGAACCGCTTGAGCGATCTGCTCCTGCTGACCGGGACGCTGGAACCGTCCACGGAAGTGCTGCCCGCCCTTGGCCTGCTGCTGCATTCAGTCCGGGTCATGCCGCCCGAGGCCTCGGCCCTGATCGACGCTCCCCCGGGCGAGATGGTCCTGGTCGACGCCCGCCGCGACCTGGCTCATGGTAAAAGCATCTGCAAGCTGCTGCTGACCACCGGCCTGGACTGCCCACTGCTCATCATCGTGACCGAAGGCGGGCTCGCGGCGGTGAGCGCCGACTGGGGCGCCGATGATGTGATCTTGAACACGGCGGGACCGGCCGAGGTGGAAGCCCGGCTGAGGCTGGCCCTGGGCCGCAGGGCCCGGATCTCGTCCGCGGATGCCCCGGACGAGATCAGGTCGGGTGACCTCACCATCGACGAAGCCACCTACTCCGCCCGGCTGCGCGGCCGGGCGCTCGACCTGACCTTCAAGGAGTTCGAGCTGCTGAAGTTCCTCGCCCAGCACCCGGGGCGGGTCTTCACCCGGGCGCACCTCCTCCAGGAGGTGTGGGGGTATGACTACTTCGGCGGTACCCGGACCGTGGATGTCCACGTCCGGCGGCTCCGGGCCAAGCTCGGCAGCGAGCACGAAGCACTGATCGGGACGGTGCGCAACGTCGGCTACCGCTTCGTGCCGTTCAAGGGCGGAAGCGACGACCAGCGGGACAGCCAGCACGCGGGAGATGATGAAAACGACACCGGACCCGACGATGCTGCCGGGCTCAGTGACGGGGACGCCCTCAGCCTCCACAGTGCACGGACGGCGACCGGCGCCACTGGCTGACCGGGCCGCGCCACCGCCAGCCGGGGATCAGGCCGGCCCGGAGGTATCCGCCGCCCGGCTGACCCCCGCCCAACGGGACGATGTCCTGCGGCTGAGCGCCGCCGCGACCCACCAGGACTCGGTGGCGCCGCTATCCGAGCACGTCACGCTCCACCTGCGGTACGGCGGCGAGAGCGGCACGGACCTGACGACGACAGCGGAGGGGCACGTTACCGGCTACGCCTATCTGGAGGCGGCCGCCGACAGCGCCGCCGGTGAACTGGTGGTCGACCCGGCCTGGCGGCGGCGGGGCGACGGCCGCGCGCTGGTCACCGCGCTCGCTGGCCGGGCCGGGAAAGAGCCACTGCGCGTGTGGGCCCACGGCGATCTGCCGGCCGCGGCGGCTCTGGCGCGAGCCACGGGGCTGCAGCGCGTCCGGGCGCTCTGGCAGATGGGGCGGCCCCTGCGGGACCCGCTGCCGGAGCCGACCGTGCCCGCGGACGTCAGTATCCGGACCTTCGTCCCAGGGCGCGACGAAGGCGAGTGGCTGCGGGTCAACGCCCTGGCGTTCGCCCATCATCCCGAGCAGGGCGCATGGACCCGGGCCGACCTCAGCCTGCGTGAGCAGGAAGGCTGGTTCGATCCGGCCGGGTTCTTCCTGGCCGAGCGGGATGGCCGCCTGGTCGGCTTCCACTGGACGAAGGTGCACGGCGGCACGACCGGCGAGGTCTACGTCGTTGGCGTCGACCCGGCGGCCCACGGCGGTGGCCTGGGCCGCGCTCTCACCCTGACCGGGCTGCGTTACCTGCGGGACGAACGGCACCTGGCCGAGGTCATGCTGTACGTCGACGAGACCAATCGGGCCGCGGTCCGCATGTACGAGAGGCTGGGCTTCACCCGCACGTCCGTCGACGTCATGTACGGGACCGGCTAAGGGACCCGGCCCGGGTCAGGCGATCCGGCCGAGAACCTCGGGTGCCGGACGGACGCCGAGGACCTCGTCCAACTCCTCGTTGCTCAGGGGGCCGTCGCTGGCGGCCACCGCACCGAGCACCTCGGCGTACAGCTCTATCTCGTCCAAGGCCACCCGGTCGTGAACACGAAGGTCGACATACTCAGGCACCGCGTTCACCTCCGTCGCCGCTGACGCTAAAACGCCTACGCCTGTCAGGCTACGCCGTCCCGCGTCTCGTGCGCATGGCCCATCAGGGTCATTCTGGGACCACCCTCTCGGTTGGTTTACCCAGGGCGGCAGTAACAATTCCGCGAAATAGTCCATATCGTCGGCTCAGTTCCGATACTGACGGCATACGAGGACTTTTGGGGGGGTTCGGGTAGGCGCCGCAGCGGCGTCGCCGCCCCGCCCGCCCCGCCCGCTGGTCGGCTCGGAGCATAGCTACGCAGAGTAACCGGGTGTCGTACTGGCCTGTGCCACCTGACTACGTATAGCTTAGATATTTATACGGAGCGTATTTAGAAAACGATCTTTCAAAACGTGCAGCTGGGGGAAAAACCGGAACACTCCGACGTTTCGGTTGCGCGGAAGGGTGGTTCGGGACAAGAGTCGTGCATGTATCGATCTCTGCACACCACATCAGTCCCCTTAGCTATCTCGCGCCTCATCAGCTGACCCGCGATAACGTGCCACAGAATCTCTTTCCAGCATGCTCCCGGATATAAGGTCTTCGTGAAGCCATGAACGAAAATAGCGATCTCCTTCCCAATCTCACCGTCCAAGAAGACGCTTTCGAGGTGCAGCTACGCGGTTACAGCCGACGGCAGGTGGACGAGTTCGTTGCCCGTTGCCGCGGCCAGGTTCGCGAGCTGGAAGAACGTCTGGGCCGTTCGCTCGACGACAGCGAGCAGCTGCGCCAGGAGGTCAAGGCGCTCCGCCAGCAGGCGCTCGGCAACCGGCCGGCCCACGAGGAGGTCAGCGAGCGGATCTCCCAGATCCTGAGGCTTGCCGACGATGAGGCCAAAGCCCAGAAGACCCGCGCCGACGACGACATCAAGAAGCAGCTGGCCGACGCTCAGCAGGAAGCGGACCGGACCAGAAAAGAAGCCCGGGATCAGGCGGAGCACATGCTCACCGCCGCCCAGGAGCAGGCCGAGCGAGCCATTTCCGCGGCCCGCACCGAAGCAGACAAGACCAGGAACACGGCCCGCGCGGAGTCCGAGCACGCCACCGCGGAGGCGCGCAAGAAGGCCGACAGCGTCCTGTCGAGTGCCAAGGCACAGGCCAAGCAGACGGTGGACGAGGCGACCGCGCGCGCCACGGCTATCCACGACGGGGCCGAGCGCCGCCTCAACCTGCTCAGCACCCGGCACGCGGAGACGATCCGGCGGCTCACCGAGATCCTGGACGGGGTCTCCGGCCTGGTCGCGGCCGAGACGGCGCGTCTTTCGCTCGAGGACGAAGTGGATCAGAACGTGGCCAACGCCATCGCGCAGAAGGCCGCGGAGAGTGCGGCCGGCGATCCGGCCCGGACGCAGGGCGGCTCCGCGCCCAGCCGGAACCCGGGTGCGGGCACGCAGGGGGGCGACCCGGCCGCCGCCGCGGCGGGAAACCAGCGGGGCATCCCGGGGAACGGGACCGCAGGCCAGAACGCACCCAGGCCGGCAGTCGGCGCCCGCACGGAAACCTCCCCGGCCGGTCCCGGCCGGACCGGGCCATCGATGGCTGGGGTACCAGCCCCAGCCCGGTCAGGGAGTCAGCCGGCCGGGCCGGCCCAGCCAGGGCAGGAGCCGCTGCATTCCGGACGCGGTGCACACGAGGCACCACGGGGGGCACGGCCGCCCGCACCGGGAGCACCCCCGCAGAGTGGCCCGGCAGGCCCCGGCCGGTCCCCGGCCGGGGACCGGCCGGGGCCGGGGCCGGGCACCGGAAACGGCCACCGGACCGGCCAGGCCGACGGCAGCATCACGGGCAGCATCGACCCGGATGAGACCACGGAAGGCGTGCGCATCGTCCGGGAGCAGCGATAGCACTAGCCGAACTGCAGCCGCTCATTAGTTCCTTACTGGTTTCTGGTTACGTTCTGTGGTCACGCTGCCCTGGCGTGGCGGTCCTTCACGCTGTCCCGGGTGGCGGCCGCGCGGGTGTTCTCGCTCGAGTGGCGTTCGAGGTAGCGGGCGTGCTCGGCGTCGGCGTCGTACCTCCACTTCCACCGGTGAGCGGTCTTGTTGTAGCCGATGGTGAACTCGGTGATCTGG
>Ga0302220_10000451_pt1 | contig 35545 bp, 31 predicted proteins | sample II_Palsa_E1_3_FD_194572 | JGI IMG/M metagenome (GOLD analysis project Ga0302220, IMG submission 194572) | Peat permafrost microbial communities from Stordalen Mire near Abisko, Sweden - II_Palsa_E1_3 | ecosystem: Environmental > Terrestrial > Soil > Palsa > Peat permafrost | place: Sweden...
TCTCGAGCGTCAGATCCTGCGCCTGACGCGCGGCACGCACGCGTCGGCCCAGATCCGAGGTGGACGGCTCCGCGGGTTTGGTGAGATGGGTATCCATGGGATGTAGGGACAGACGTCGCCTGATGGCGCGCAATGTTTCCGATCATAACATTGGGTGACGATCGGAGCCTGATCTGTCAAGGAGCTTCCAAAATGGATCCAAAAGTCAACTTGCCTTGAGCTTGCCTCCAAGCCATTCCTTTCCGTGGGAATCACGGTAGAGGCGCCTCGGGGACGGCACCGGATTAGACGGCCTGAACTCTCAATCAGTACGGCGAGGGATGGTTACGAATGACAGCGAGGCTAACAATCTTGCTGCCGCGGATACTGAAATAGTTCGACATGATCAACTCGCCGGGAGGAAGCCTGGATTTATCGTAATCACCGTCATACGCGGCTCTGACTATGACGTCACCGTAGTGATCGACAACCTCGCGCACGTCGAGAGTCACCTTGTCACCGACCATTTCCCTCTCTACCCATCGCCTGATCGCGTCGATGCCCTTGATCTCCCGGCGGTTATCGTTGACATAGGCGTCCGGCGCAAAGGTCGCGACGATCGCGTCGGTGTCGAAGGCATTGACGGCCTTGATGTGGTCGGCAATGACGCCAGTAAGTGGGGTTGTCATGTCCAGTTGCTCCATGTTGTCTGTGGGCGCTGTGGCCCGGAGCGCTTATCCTGGCTGCTCCCACGACATGAGAGTCAACAGCCCTCTTGAGGGTTGACTCTCCCCCAAGGGGAGAGTGCACAATTGACGCATGCAACCATCCTTGGCAATCGGCGATTTCGCGCGCGCTACGCATCTGAGCGTCAAGACGCTGCGCCACTATCATGAGACAGGCCTCCTCGCGCCGGCAGAGGTCGACGCGCAGACTGGCTACCGTCGTTACGGGACGGATCAGATTCCTACCGCTCAAGTGATACGCCGTTTCCGCGCCCTTGATATGCCCCTGGAGGAAATCCGCGCGGTTCTAACCGCTCGAGATCCCGAAACCCGCAACGAACTCATCGCGGCACATCTGGGGCGTCTGGAGAGCAGCCTCGCCCGCACTCAGAGCGCGGTCGCTTCCTTGCGAGGCTTGTTGCAGCACTCTGCGCGATCGTCCGCGCGCATCGAACAGCGCAGCGTCGACGCTACCATGGCGGCCTCGATCAGCGAGGTCGTTGATGTCAGGGACGCATTGTCCTGGTATCAAGGTGCGGTTGCGGAACTTTACGCCACCCTGACCGCACAACACGTGCCGATCACGGGACCGGCGGGCGGCATCTTCTCGAACGCCCTATTCTCGGATGCACGTGGGGAAGCAACCATCTTCGTGCCGTGCGGCACTGCGTTGCGCCCGATGGGCCGAGTGCGGTCGCTCGAGGTACCCCAAATCGAATTGGCCACCATTGAGCATGTCGGGCCGCACACCGATATTGACCTGGCTTACGGTGCATTGGCCACGTACGTGGCGCAGCACGCGCTGGCAATCGAGGGGCCAATCCGCGAGTACTACCTCGTCGGACCACACGAGACAGCCGATGCGACGCTCTGGCGAACTGAGATCGGATGGCCCATTTTTCAGACTGCGGTGTAGTCGCTGCCAGTGTGCGCGCCGTTCTTGCGCTTTGGTTCGAGACATGACATCGGCGCCCTGCCAACCATAGTCTGGTCGTGCGCATGGCGAACTAATTCCTTCGGGTTTTATGGGCGACGCCCCACTTTTCCTTAAAATTCGCCTGAAACCGTTGTTTCCCAAATTTTTGTCATGTATAAATACGAACATCGGTGCGACGGGCGCACCAAATTCGGGGATATGGGGCATGGCGATCGACAGGTATCGGAAGCGAGAAACAGCGATTCACTCGGAGAAACGACGCAGCCTGCTGAAATTGGCGGCATCGGCGGGTCTCTCGGCCACGGTTGCGGGTATGCCGTTCGGCCGGGCTTTCGGCGCGGAGCCGATCACATTGCGCTGGTGGTCGACGCAAGCTGCGCCGGACCAACTCAAGGCTTACAAGGCTCAGATCGCCGGTTTCATGGCGGCGCACCCCGGCGTCAAGGTGGTATTTGAAGCGACGTCGGACGAGGGCTATCCTGCGCAACTCGCGGCCGCATTCGCGGCGAATCAGGTGCCGGACATCATCACGCACTTGCCTTCATATGCCGCCCAGACGTATTACGCCGATGGCCTGGTCGAACCTGTTGACGATGTCGTCGCCGCCGTGGGCGTAGACAAGTACTACCCGAGCGCGAACGACGTTTTTAAGACCGCCGACGGCAAACTGTGCGCGACGGGCCTCGCCAATACAGCCGCCGACGTGTTGTGGATCCGGCGCGATCTGATGCAAAAAGCCGGCGTCGACAAAGTACCCGCAACGTGGGACGAACTACGCAGCGCGTGCAAGAAAATGCAGGGTGGCCGCATCTATGGCGCACCGTTGCCGTACGGGCTGAACAGCATGACGTCGCTGATCATGCTGGGCTTCATTCACCGGGCCGGCGGTCAGATATTTACTCCGGACCTGCAGGTCGCCATCGACAGCCAAGCGACGCTCGACGCACTCGACTTCTACAAGTCGATGCGCGAATTCTGCCCTCCCGGCGCGACCGGATATAGCTGGGGTGAAAGCCTAACAGCGTTCGTCTCCGGGTCGACGGCGACCGGCATTTATGGCGGCCGTGTGCTCGACAACATTGCGACGCAGAACCCCGATATTGCGGATTTCGTCACTTGCGCGACGTATCCGACCATTTCGAAGTCGGTGCAGGCTTGGACGTATAACGACTTCCCATGCATCTTCATCCCGAAGAAGGCTAAAAACATTTCGGCATCCAAACTGTTCGCGGAATATCTGTTCGATCCTGCCGGCTATATTTCCGAATTGCTTGGCGCACCCGCGCATCTTTTGCCGGTGCTGAAGACGATTGCCGCAGATCCGCGTTACGCCAGCAATCCGATCATCAAGAAGTACCCCAACGAAGTGGCGCTAATGTCAACCGCCGCGGCATCGGGTCATAACCTCGGCTACGAATCGCCAGCCCATAAACCGAATCGGCGCGCCAACGAGATCGTTGCAAGCAACGTCCTCGCCGAGATGGTGCAACGCGTTGTGCTCAACAACGAAGCGCCCAAACCGGTGATCGGCGCGACGGCGAAGAAGCTCGAAGCGTTGATGAGAGCCTGATCGGCGTCGCCTGGATGCCGCCTGCGAATTTCAGGCGGCATCGAGCGCGCTTCTGCGCCAAGTCACCGGCCGTGCTGCCCGGCGCTCGGGCAGCGATGGACACGTTACGGAAATACGCATGGCTACCGCCTCATTGCCCGCCATGGGCGTTCGTTCGCTAGAGTCGACTTATAGCCGGCTCGGCATTCTGCTGATCGCGCCCGCGATGCTGCTGCTGGTCGCGACGATTGTGTATCCGCTGCTCTACGCGCTCTGGCTTTCGTTGAACTCCGTGTACACGCCGACCCAGCAATCTTCGTTCGTCGGTCTCGCCAATTATCGTGACATGCTCGGTTCGTCGACATTCTGGTTCTCCCTCTGGGTGACCATTGTCTGGACGACTTCGACGCTGATTCTGCAGATTTTCTGCGGCGTGGGCATGGCGCTGCTGCTGAACGAAAAGATCCTGTTCCGGTCTGCGGCGCGCAGCCTCGTTCTGTTTCCGTACTTCGTCTCGACCGTAGTCGCAGTGCTGGTCTGGCGCTGGCTGTTCAACGACCTCTACGGACTACTGAACCAGGTGCTGCTCGAACTGCACATCGTCGATGCGCCAGTGAACTGGCTCGGCCAGATGCCTAACGCGATGATCAGCATCGTACTGGTGGGCACATGGAAGTACTTTCCGTTTGTCGTGATCGCGGTGCTGGCGCGCCTGCAGACCATCCCCCTGTCGCTTTACGAAGCGGCGCGTATGGATGGAGCCGGGCCGATCGGCCGCTTCCTCGATGTCACGCTGCCGCAGTTGCGCGAGGTACTAGGCGTGGTGATCCTGCTGCGCATCATCTGGGATTTCAAGGAATTCGACCTGCTGTATCTGATGACCGGCGGCGGTCCGATCAACCAGACCCGCTCCGTGCCGCTGCTGGTCTATCAACAGGCGTTCGGGTTGAACCAGATGGGAGCTGCATCCGCTTCGGCGGTTGGCATGATGGTGGTCATGGGGGTGCTGATGGCAGCGTATCTGTATCGTTCTCAACGCACGAGGGGCCAGGATGCGAGCCGATAAATTCAACCCATTGGCTTCGCTCGTGACATGGGCGATCGTGATCCTGATGGTGTTTCCGCTGATCTGGATGGTGCTCACCTCGATCAAGCCGCAAAGCGAATTGTTCGTTTTCCCGATCAAGCTGCTACCCGAGCATGTGACGTTCGAACACTACCGGCGGCTGATAGAAGACACGCCTTTTCTCGGCTATTTCTGGAATTCCGTGGTGCTGTCCGTCGCGACTACCGTGGTCGTGATGGTCGTCGCGACGCTGGGAGGCTACAGTCTCGCGCGTTTTCGGTATCGCGGCCGCGAGACCATCGCCGTGGCAGTACTTTGCACGTATCTTATGCCGTCGGTTGTACTCATCATTCCGCTCTATCTGATGATGGTGAAGCTCGGACTCGAGAACACGCTGACCAGCCTCGTTATCTCATACACCACCTTCGCGTTGCCATATGCACTGTGGCTGCTCCGCTCGTTCATGGCGGGTATTCCGGAGGACCTGGAGGCCGCTGCGCTTGTCGACGGCGCCGGACGGCTTGGCGCATTCAAGGACGTGATCTTGCCGCAAGCGCTGCCCGGCATCATCTCGACCGCCTTGTTTACGTTCATTCTGGCCTGGAACGAGTATCTGTATGCACTCGTCATGGTCAATACGGATGAGACCCGGCCGCTCACGACTGGCGTGATGAACATGCTGGTGTCGTCGTTCAACATCGAATGGTCGTTACTGATGGCGGCCTCCGTGATGATGAGCGTTCCCCTGCTGTTTTTCTTCGCTTTCCTGCAGCGCTATCTGACAAGCGGCTTCGGCGCGGGCGGCGTGAAGGGATGAATACCGGTATTACCAGGCACACGCATTCTGGAGCAGATCAATGGCAGCAGTGAGTTTCAAAAATGTTCGCAAAGTCTTCGGCGAAACGATATCCATTCCGTCGTTGGACCTGGACATCCGTGACGGCGAGTTCGTCTGCCTGCTTGGGCCGTCGGGCTGTGGGAAAACGACCACGCTGCGCATGCTGGCGGGGCTTGAACAGCCGACCAGCGGGACCATCCATATCGGTGGGCAGGAAGTGCATGAGCTGCCGCCGGCCAAACGCGACATCGCGATGGTGTTCCAGTCGTACGCGCTTTACCCGCATTTGACGGTGGCCGAAAACATCGTCTATCCACTCAGGAAGCGAGGCGTGCCGAAAAGCGAATGGCCGGCCATGCTGGCCAACATCGCACAGTTGCTGCAACTCGAACCGTTGCTGGCGAGAAAGCCGAAGCAGCTCTCTGGCGGGCAGCAACAACGGGTCGCGCTCGGTCGCGCATTGATCAGAAAACCCAAAGTGTTTCTGCTTGACGAACCGCTGTCGAATCTCGATGCCAAACTGCGGGCGCACATGCGAGCGGAACTGATCGAGTTGCATCGGCGGATCGGTACGACAACCGTCTATGTGACGCACGACCAGCTCGAGGCCATGACCATGTCCACGCGCATCGCGGTGATGAACGGCGGTGTGCTGCAACAGTTTGCCACGCCCGACGAGATCTATTACCGCCCCGCGAATCTGTTCGTGGCGGGCTTCATCGGCACGCCCGCCATGTCCCTGATCGATGGCGACCTGCAGCGGGACGACAACGGTTTCGTGGTGCGCGCCGGCGGCCTGTTGCTGCGATTGCCGCATTCGACGTTGCGCCACGATGCGGTGCATGAGGTGACAGTCGGCCTGCGTCCCGAGGACATCGTGCTGGGCCGCGGTGCGAACAGTGCGCGCATCAAGGTGGTCGAGCCGACCGGACATGAATCGATCGTGCTGATGGAGTGCGGCGGCGCAACTCTTTGCACACGAATCGCCAGCGACGTCCCTCTCGCAGCCGAACTTCGCGCCGGCCAGGACGTGCCGTTCGATGTCACGCTCGCCCACACCCACGTTTTCTGCCGGCAGAGCGGTCTGCGGCAGAACCGCGATGACACCAAAGTCACCGCAATCAAACGCACCCGCGACGCAGCATGAAATTCGTTATCAATGACCACGGGATTATGAATGAACCGAGATAGTGTGAACTGGACCGGCGCAATGCCGGCAATCACGACGCCGTTCGACGACAACGGCAGTATTGACGAGCGCGAACTGGGCGACGTCATCGAACGGCATCTCGCGCTGGGCGCGACCGGTGTGGTGGTGGGCGGCTGCACCGGCGAATTCTGGTCGATGAGCGCCGACGAGCGAAGCCGGCTTTTCGCGGCGTCGAAAGCGGTAATCGGCACCCGCGGCACGCTGATCGCAGGGACGGGAATGATCGGTGTGGAAGACACGATCGCGCTGACGATGCAGGCCGAAAAGGCGGGTTGCGACGGTGCGCTGATCCTGCCGCCTTACTTCGTCAAACTGACGGACGATGAAATCTACGCGCACTACGCCGATGTCACCGGTCGCATCGGTTTGCCCGTGATGCTCTACAACATTCCCGGCAATGCGGTGAACTACCTGACCCCGAAGCTGGTCGCGCGTCTCGGTCAACTGGAGCGCGTGGTCGCCGTCAAGGAAAGCTCGGGGGACTGGAACAACTTCTACGGTACGTTTCTCGCCGTTCACGAAACCTTGCGTGTGTTCTGCGGGCCGTCCTCGGTGTTCGGCGTGCCGGCGGTGGAACTGGGTGCGGATGGGGTCATCGACTGCTTTCCGAACGTATGGGACGAGGGCGGGCAGACGCTCTTCGAAGCCGCGCGCGATGGCGACCGGTTGCTCGCCGCGGGACTTCAGGCGACGGGCCGCCGTCTGACCGACCTGTTCACGAGCGACGGCCGCACCCTGTATCCCTCGACCAAAGCCGCGATGGACCTGCTCGGCATTCCCGGCGGCGGTAAGCCGCGCGCACCGCTGCGCGCACTCGGCGCCGGCCAGCGTGACGCGCTCGCCGCGGGTTTGCAGGCGGAAGGGCTCCTGTAGAGCGGACGTGGATCGAGACATCAGCAAGGAGAAAACAATGACCGAACATCAGACGCAACAACAAACGAGCGCAAACCCCTGCGGGTTTTCCGTGCAATATGGCAAGTACATCGGTATCGGCGCAAACGGCAATCTGTGGGTGGATGGTTGCGACGTGCAAGTGCTCGCACAAACTCACGGCGCACCGCTCTACATCATTTCGGAAAACGAATTACGCGACCGCTACCGGTCATTTCGCGACGGCTTTCTCGCGCATTACCCGCAGGTTGAAATCCTGTTCGCGAACAAGTCAAATAACGGGCTCGCGATTCGCCATATCCTGAATCAGGAGGGTGCGGGCGGCGACTGCTTCGGTGTGAACGAGATGTATATCGCGCTGCTGGCAGGAACCGATCCGCAGAAGCTCGTGCTGAATGGCTCAAACAAGCAGGACGAAGAACTCGAGATGGCGATTGCCAACGGCATCTGCGTGAACATCGACGCGATGGACGAACTGGATCGCATTGATGCGATATCGAAACGGCTCGGCAAGAAAGTCGCGATAGGCATCCGCCTGAAGCTCGACCTGCTGCCGCTCGCGGGACGCACCGGCGTAGCGATGCACGGCCCCGGTACGCTCAAGGAGCAAAGCGATTCCACCAAGTGGGGCATGACGCGCGAGCAGACCGTCGAGATCGTGAAACGTGCTCAACAGATACCGAACATTGAACTGAAGGAAACGCATTTTCACCTGAGCCGCATGTCGAACGATCCGGAAAACTTCGCAATCATGGCGCGCGAGATGATCGTCTGGTCGGGCTTCCTGCGCGATCAGACCGGTTGGACGCCGCCGTGCATCGATATTGGCGGCGGCTGGACTTTCGGCAAATGGTATGGCACGGGGCCGCGTTCGCAGATTGACGACAGTGCCGCGCCGACGCCGGAAATTTACGGCCGCCTCTGCGGCGCCGCGATTCGCGAGGAAGCGCAGCGACTCGATCTGCCGCTGCCGAAGTTGCGCATTGAACCGGGCCGCGCGATTTCGGGGCCGTCGGGCGTGGCAGTCGGACGGGTGGGCGCAATCAAACAGGGCGCAACGAAGAAATGGGTGAATCTCGACCTGTCGACCAATCATCTTTCGTGGGCGTCGGCGCTCGACTGGTACTACCACGCGGTCGCCGTCAAGGGTACGGCGCGCGAAGCGAATGACCATGTCGACCTCGTCGGTCCGCTCTGCAACTCCGACGAAGTCGGCGCAGACCGGATGATGCCTCCGCTCGAACGGGGTGACTTCGTGGCGTTCCTCGATGCGGGCGGTTATACGGAGTCGGGTGCGGCGCGCTACAACGCCCAGTTGTTGCCGGCTACCGTGCTGGTTGCGGGCGACACGGCGGAGATCACCACTGTGCGCGAGCAATGGCGCGACGTGGCGGGCCGCTTCAAGGTGCCGCCGCGCCTGCTGGCGGCGTCGTTTGCGAAACCAGCCGGCGCGTGATGTGCCGGCTAGCGGAGACAATATGGACTTGGGTATCAGAGGGCGTCGCGCGGTAGTGTGCGGCGGTAGTAAAGGCTTGGGGCTGGCGGCGGCGCGTTCGCTCGCGCGGGAAGGCGTGGACCTGACGCTGGTCGCCCGCTCGCATGAGACACTGGCCGAAGCTTCACGACAACTTATGGCCGAAACCGGGGTGAAGGTCGAAACCGTTAGCGCTGACCTCACCACGCCCGATGGGCGTGCTGAGGTTCTGGCAAAAGCGGGTGTTGTCGATATCCTGGTCTCCAATCCCGGTGTTCGTCAGGTTCCCGACGACTTCCGCACCCTCACACGCGAGGCCTGGGACGGCTGGATGGAGGCGCATTTTTATTCCTCGCTCGAACTGATTCGCGCACTCGTGCCGGGCATGAGCGCGCGCGGCTTCGGCCGGATCGTCAACATGTCGGTGAGCTTCATCAAGTTTCCACAGGTCGGCTTCGCGCCAAGTCACGCGGCGCGGCTTGCACTGGCGGGCGCGATTGCTGCGATGGCGCGCGAGTTGATTGCGCACAACGTGGTCATCAATAGCGTGTGTCCGGGACTGTTCGAAACCGACGCACTGATTACCAACCTGCACGGTCACGCCGCGCGTGGCAACACAACGTACGAAGCCATCGTGGAGGACCGCCTGAGCCGTTGCCCAGCCGGTCGTTTTGCCGATCCATCCGAATGCGGTGACCTGATCGCGTTCTTGTGCAGCGCGCAGAACGGCTTTATGACGGCGCAGAATATCGTCAACGATGGCGGCGTGTACCAGGGACTCTTCTGATGGCACAAATCAACGGAGAAGGGCGCGTTGTGATGCTTTCGGGCGCGTCGCGCGGCATTGGTGCCGCGATTGCTGCCCGTCTTTACGGCGAAGGCTATACCTTGTCGCTCGGCGTACGCGATGCCGCGAAGATCGACCCCGCGCTTGCGGCGGACACCGCGCGCGTGCTGGTCACACGCTACGACGCGTTCGACGCCGTCTCGCCAGCTGCGTGGGTCACGGCAACGCTCGAGCGTTTCGGACGGATCGACGTGTTGATCAACAACGCCGGCATCCTGCTCGAAATTACGTTCGACCGTGGCGACGAAAGCGTGCTCGACCAGATGTGGGAAGTCAATGTGAAGGGGCCGTACCGCACGATTCGCGCTGCCATGCCCGCGCTGAAGGTGAGCGGCCGCGGCCGTGTCATCAATGTTGCCTCGACAGACGGCAAGCGTTACCGGCCCACCGATTCCATTGGCTATTCGATGACCAAGCACGCATTGATGGCGCTCACCCATGCAGTGCGTTTCGACGGCTGGGAAAGCGGTGTGCGCGCGACGGCGGTATGCCCCGGCGCGGTGAACACCGGGTTGATCGCCAATTTCGCGAGCGCGAGCCCGGTAGCTGATCGACTGAGCCCGGAGACCGTTGCTGATACGATCGCCTTCTTGTTGACGCTGCCGAACAATGCGACCGTGGCGGAACTCGTGCTCAATACCCGCCTGGAGTCGTCGCTGTGAAGCGGACCGTTTCTTCTTGCCGGACGCATCCTGACGTGCGCACTAATCGACCATGACGCAAACCATTCCTATCGAGTTCGAAGGCACGACGCTGCACGCGCGACCTGGCGAAACTCTGGCGGCGGCGCTGATCGCCCACGGGGTGCAGGATTTCCGGACCACCGTGTCGGGTCAGCCGCGCGGCGTGTTCTGCGGAATGGGCGTGTGCCAGGACTGTCTGGTTGAAGTAGACGGCGTTGCCAACCGGCGCGCCTGCATGACGAAGGTCGAAAAGCCACTCACCGTGCGGCGTGGGGCCTTTGGACGGCCACTGACCGTGCCGCCTTCATCTTCCGGCGCGGGTGCGTCGGGTGCGTTTCCCGGGGTACGCGAACCTGAAATACGCGAGCCGGAATTGCTGGTGATCGGAGCGGGTCCGGGCGGATTGTCAGCGGCGTTGTTCGCGCGACGCGCAGGCATCAACGTGACCGTGCTCGACGAACGCAGTCACGCGGGTGGTCAGTACTACAAACAACTGGGCGTATCCGGGCAGGGTGTGCTGCCTGCCGATGCCCAACATCGCCGTGGCGCGGCGCTCATCGAAGCCGCTCTGGGCGCAGGCGTTGAGATCATTGCTGACGCGTTGGTCTGGGGCGCATTCGAACCGAAGGAATTCATCGCGACGGTGCGCGGGCGATCCGTTCGCTTTCGTCCTGCCGCTTGCATTGTGGCGACCGGCGCGTACGAACGTGGCTGGCAAGTGCCGGGCTGGACGCTACCAGGCGTGATGACGACCGGTGCTGCGCAGACCTTGTGGCGCACATCGCGGCGGTTGCCGGGCCGGCGCGTGCTGATCGCAGGAAATGGGCCGCTCAATCTTCAACTGGCGGCGGAATTGCTGAGCGGCGGCGCTAGTGTCGCCGCGGTGGTGGAAGCGGCGCCCGCGCCTGGCCTCGCCTCGCTTGGCTCGCTGCTGACGATGGGGCTTGCCGCGCCCTCGCTCGTCGCTGAAGGCATCGGCTATCAGCGCGCAGTGAAACGGCATGGCGTGCATGTCGTCAACGGAACAGTGATTGAGGCCATCGAAAAGACCGCAGGAGGGCTCTCGGTGACGCTGGCGCGCGTGTCGGGCGAGACGCTGCCTCAGCGCATCGAGGTAGACGTCGTGTGTCTCGGCTACGGCTTCGAGCCGGCCAACGAATTGCTGCGTGCGCTCGGTTGCGCACACGATTTCGATGCGCGTCGCCGGCAACTTGCGACACGCCGCGATGACGCGGGCCTGACGAGTATCGCGGGCGTCTACGCACTCGGCGATTGCACGGGCCTCGGCGGCGCCAAAGCGGCGCTCGCCGAGGGCGTGGTCGTCGGTGCGGCCGTGGCTGCGATGCTCGGCCATGCGCCCGCCGACTCACTGCTGCGTGAACGCGCTCGCGCCGTCGACGAACTGGCGAGGCAACGCCGCTTCCAGCAGGCGTTGTGGAACGTTTATGCGAGTCCGTTGAACGCGCCGAAAGTGCGCTGCGGCGATACCGTGGTTTGCAGGTGCGAGGAAGTGACCTTCGCCCAGCTCGATGCCGCACTCGACGAAGGCCTCAGCACAGCCGGGGCCATCAAGCGGCGCACGCGTATCGGCATGGGACGCTGCCAGGGCCGCTACTGCGCGCTCGTACTCGATGAGATTGTGTGCGAGCGCTTCGGCCGCTCGCGCGACGAGATGTCGGGTTTCGCCCCGCGCGTGCCGGTCAAGCCGGTATCGATCGCGGATCTGAGCGGGCACGGCAGCGATTCATGAGCGCGATCAGGATGAACGAACTGCCGCGCCGGAGAGCCGATGTGGCGGTGATTGGTGCAGGTATTGTGGGCTTGTGTCTGGCCGGCTTGCTTGCGCAACGGGGCCGTGATGTCGTGCTTATCGACGCGGGCGGCTCTGCTGCCTCGACGGCTAACGCCGGCAGTTTGCATGTGCAGATGCAAAGCCGCTTCATGCGGCTTTTTCCCGAGCGCGTGGCCGGTTTTGAACAGCAGTTGCCGCTATATCCGAAGGCGGTTGAGTACTGGCGAGAATTCGAGCGTGCGATTGGTGGTGATTTCGAAATGAAGGTCTCCGGCGGATTGATGATCGCCGAGACACCCGAGCAATTCGAATTTCTCGTCATCAAAAGCCGCCGCGAGCGTGAGCTCGGCCTGTCGGTCGAATTGCTCGAGCGTGCGGATCTTGCCCGGATTGCACCCTATCTTGGCCCCGCCGCGCTCGGTGCTGAACTGTGCGCGGACGAAGGCAAGCTCAATCCGCTCAAGTGCAATGCTCAGGTGAGGGCATGGGCTGTTCGCATGGGTGTGACGATCGTCGACCGATGCAAGGTCGAATATTTGCACGCTGGCCACCCAGGCTTCACGCTCACCACCATACTGGGCACATTAGACGCGCGGCAAGTCGCAGTCGCCGCCGGGCCCGGTGCACGCGCATTGATGAATACCGCCGGCGCTTACCTGCCGGTCGACCCCGAACCGCTGCATATGAATATCACCGAGGCCGCGCCGCCGCTGATCCTGCATCTGGTCCAGCATGCGGAGCGGTCAATCACGCTCAAGCAACTGGCAACCGGGCAGGTAGTGATCGGCGGCGGTTGGCCGGCGAAGCTCGCGCCCGGCTCCGACTACCCGGTGGTCGATCCGGCGAGCATGATTGGCAACGTATCGCTGGCGCAATTCATGGTGCCGGCGCTTGCGCAACTGCAGATCATCCGTACGTGGGCCGGCTTGAATTCGAAAGTGGATGGGCGCGGCGTGTTGGGCGAATGGCCCGGGGTGCCGGACCTGTATGCGGCAATACCGGGCGACGCCGGCTATACACTCGGACCACTGACCGCGTGCCTGGTTGCGGACCTGATGACTGATCGCGACCCGGGCGTGGACATGCGGCCTTATTCGCCAATGCGTCTGCAACACGAAACATTGCGAGCGATGGCCGCACAGTAAGCGATCAGGTTCAACCAGATTCAATGCTCGAGGCACGGCAGTGCGCCGTACGACCGTAGAGGCCGTGCGGCGCTTTTATCTCAGAAGCGATGACGCAGACCGATACGCACACTGGTCTGGGTGTTGGTGGTCGACGGGGTGAACAGGTACCCCTGGACCGCATCGACGCCCGCAGAAGTGCGCAGATATGAGCCTTGCAGATAAACGTCGGTGTTCTTCGAGAAGTTGTAGTCGAAGCCGAGGCTGGCTTCGTTGTAGTGCTGCCCCTCGAAGCTTGAGTAGAAGTAAGCCCCCGAGATGCTGAATGTCGGTGTGACCTGCCACGAGGCACCCGAGTCGTAGGTGCGCAGCACGGCGGTCTCACCAAAGCCCTTGAACCAGACGTCCGAATAGGCGAGTCCGTAGGTGACGTTCTTGTACACGTAACTTCCGCCCAGTGTCATGACGCTCTGGCTGTCGATCTGAAGCGGCGTAGTGGCGTACAGGTCGGTGACCTGGCCGGTGGTCGGATTGCGTACCGCGGTGGTCTGGCCGAGGAAGCTGAACACCCCCATCGACGCATACGGGTCGATCGTGTTCGAGCCGTTCGGATTGTTCATGCGCAGATAGACGGCGCCAGCGGAGAATGCACCATGATTGTACTGGCCGCCAAACGACCACGAACTGTCTTCGTGCAAACTGCCCGCTACGTTGCCGAACGAGTACAACGCTCCGACCTGCAAGCCGCTAAAGTCCGCGCTCTTGAACTTGATGACGTTGTCCAGACGTTCCCATCCCATCCGGTCCAGATCGCCCTGGTGGGTCGCGTAGCCGCTTGCCCATGCGCTCATCGCGTAGTTGGCGGTGTAGTCGTAAATCAGATCGTACTGGCGGCCAATCGTAAGCGAGCCGTAGTTGTTTTGCAGTCCCACCCAGGCCTGGCGGCCAAATTCGCGTCCACCCTGACGGAATGCGCCGTTCAACGCGTCGAAGCCATTTTCAAGGTCGAAAATCGACTTCAGGCCGCCGCCGAGATCTTCAGTTCCCTTCAGGCCCCAGCGGTCCCCCGACGCGATCGCGTCGTCCATCTTGAAGTTGTGTGCACCGCCTTCATTACTGACGAACGTGGGACCCACGTCGATCACGCCGTACAGCGTCACGCTGCTTTGGGCGTGAGCCAAACCCGTTGCTGCAACGCCTACGAGCGCTGCGATTCGCCTGATAGTCCTCATGCCGCTCAACTCCCCTGAATTGATCCTGCTGGAAATTTGGAGTGCGAACCAGTTACTTCGCACCGGGTGCGAAGGGGCTGTCTGGATCGCGCTGCCTGCCTACGTGAACTGCACGTTCTACGGTTGCGACGGCGCGCTACAGATACACAATTTTGCTGCAAGCGCTTTGTGACAAAACGTGCGCCATGCTAACATTAAGCCGCCATGTGAACAAAAATGATTGTTGCAGATGAGTGAAATTTAGGCGAATTTGACAAGGATCTGTGGGGCTGGGGAGACAATTATTACCGATGGAGGCCGAAAAATGCGATGGTGTCCGGCATATCGGCCGTCGATAGATAACGTGACCGACCAGTTTGATGCGCAACAAATGTGCGCATAGCGGTTGGGTTGGATGAATCAATTGGGAGGAAATACGTGAGTAAAGTTTTTCGCGGCAGCTATGGCGTGACGGTGACGCCCTTTACGGCGGACGGTAAGTCGATCGACGAAGAAGCGCTCAAGCGCTTTCTCGACTGGCAAATAGAAGCGGGCTCCCCCGGCGTCATCATCCTCGGCACTACTGGCGAGTTTTTGACGGTCACCGACGAGGAGCGCACTCAATATGTGGAGACCACGGTCAAGCATGTCGCTGGGCGGATGGATGTACTGGTCGGAACGATGAACGCGTCAACCCCGAACGCGGTGCGCTACACGCGCGAAGCCGAAAAGCTTGGGGTGGACGGATACATGATCGTGCCGCCGTACTACTACACGCCGACCGACGACGAGATTTTTGAATACTACCGGGCGATCTCCGAGGCCACCTCGCTGCCGATCATGCTTTACAACAATCCGGTGACGACCAACGTCGACATGTCGGCGAAACTGGTGGCTCGTCTGACGCGGGCGTTCGACAACGTCCGGTATATCAAGGAAGCGAGCATGGACGTCGGCCGCGTCTACGACGTGATCGAGGCCACGGACGGCGTGATGAATGTGTTCGCCGGCGAACGGCCGGTGGAGAGTTTTCTGCTCGGCGCGGTCGGTTACGTCAATCCGTACGCGAATTACATTCCCGAGGCGTCCACACGGATGTGGAACGCGCTGGTCGAAGGCGAACTGGAAGAGGCGAAGACCATCCAGAAGCTGATTGGCAGCTTCGATCGGATCATCGCTGAAGGCCATCCGACCTACGGGCATCAGTGCTATTCGAAAGCGCTAGCGGCGTCGCAGGGCTATCCGGTCGGCGACGTGCGGCCTCCACTCACGCCGTTCTCGGCCCTCGGCAACGAAGGGGTCGAGCGGCGCGCAAAGATCGTTTCGATTCTCGACGATATCAACGACTATGTCGCGCGGTGCGCGGCGCAAAAAGCCTGAGCCCGCGATGCCCGAGATCAGCCTGTTCACGCCGTTCAGTTCGCGGGGCACGACCTTCGCCAATCGGATTGTCGTGTCGCCGATGTGCCAGTACCGTGCCGTAGAAGGTTGCGTGAGTGCGTGGCATCTTGCGCATCACGCGCGTTTTGCGCTAGGCGGTGTGGGTGGCGCGGTGATCGAGGCTACGGCCGTGGAACGCGACGGCCGCATCAGTGAGGGCTGTCTCGGGCTATGGGAGGACGGCCAGATCGCGGGCTTCCGGCAACTGGCCGAGTTGTATCACGGGCAGGGTATTCCACTCGGCGTGCAGATCGGGCACGCGGGGCGCAAAGCCAGTTCGGCTAGCCCGTGGGATGGCGCCGGACCGCTCGCGAGTGCCGTGCCGTCGCGCGGCTGGACGACGGTCGGGCCTTCGGCGCTTGCGCATGCCGAGGGTTGGCCTGCTCCGGTTGCGCTTGACGAAGCCAGCATTGCGCGCATTGTCGCCGCGTTCGTAGCAAGTGCGCGGCGAGCGGTTGACGCGGGCCTCGATTTTGTCGAGTTGCATGGCGCGCATGGCTATCTGCTGCACGAGTTCCTGTCGCCGCTAGCGAATCACCGTACCGATCGATACGGCGGCAGTTTTGAAAATCGCGCGCGCCTCGCGCTGGAAGTCGCGCAAGCTATCCGGCTCGCTGTGCCCGACGTCATGCCTCTGTGGTACCGCGCCTCCTGCGTGGACGAAAGCGCGGGCGGCGTCACGCTCGATGAAACCGTCGAGTTAGCGCGACGGTTGAAGGACACCGGTGTCGATCTGATCGACTGTTCTTCGGGTGGCATTCGCGGTCCGGTGGCGACGTCCCTGCGCGTGGAAACGCCGGGGCATCAGGTGCCGTATGCCGAACGGATTCGCCGCGAGACAGGCATCGCCACCATGGCGGTGGGCCTGATTACCGACCCTGCGCAGGCGGATCGGATCATCGGTGAGGGCGCGGCCGATCTCGTGGCTATGGGGCGTGAATTGCTTGCCGATCCCAACTTTGTGTATCGTGCCGCTCGCTCGTTGGGTCATCCGGCTGCGCATGACGTGTTGCCGAGAAATTTCGCCTTTTTCCTGGCGCGGCGTAACATGCACGCTGCCGATACCCAGGTGAAGTAATCCGGAACGTCCTCTCAACACGCCATCCGTCCACCCGATGAACGATGTGATTGTAATCGGCGGCGGTCTCGCCGGCTGCGCGACCGCCTACTATCTTGCCCGCGACGGCGTCGGTGTCACCGTGCTCGAACGCAGCGAATTGAATACGCAGGCGTCCGGATCGAATGCGGGCAGCCTGCACGCGCAAATTCCGCATGATCCATTCGTTAACCGCGGTGCGCAATGGGCCAGCACGTTTGCCCCGACGATTGGCCTGCTGCACCGATCCATTGACGTATGGCGCGGTCTGTCGGCCGAACTCGATGCCGATCTCGAAGTGTCGTTGAAGGGCGGCCTGCTGGTCGCGACTGACGCCTCGCAGATGGCGTCGATTGCGGCGAAGGCGGAGGTGGAGCGTTCGCAAGGACTCGAGATCCGTCTGCTCGATCGAACCGAAGTGAGGGCGCTGGCGCCGTATCTGTCCGACGCGATTGTCGGCGGCGCGTTCTGTCCTGATGAGGGCAAGGCGAGTCCGCTAGCCGCCACGCTTGCGTATGCACGTGCCGCGCGAGAACTGGGTGTGACTTTCGAGCGCCATACCGCCGTCACGCAAATAGTCAGGATGGCAGAGGGTTTCGAAGTGTTCGCCGGAGCCCAGGTTTTCCGCGCAAAGCGCGTAGTCAATGCGGCCGGTGCCGACGCCGGCGAGATCGCTGCGCTGCTCGGGGTCGCCATCGATGTACAGGGATTTGCGATTCAGGTTGCCGTGACCGAGCGCGTCGCGCCGCTGATTCCGCATCTGGTCTATTCAGCTGGAGACAAACTCACGCTCAAACAGAATCAGGCTGGCTCGATTCTGATTGGCGGCGGCTGGCCGGCGCGCTGGCATAGCCGCGGCCATGCGGTCACCGATCCCGACTCGCTCGAACGCAACATGGCTGTCGCACTGGCCGCCGTGCCGGCGCTGGCAGCACTTTCTGTGATCCGCACATGGGCGGCCGTGGTGAACGGCACCGACGACTGGAAGCCGATCCTCGGCGAAGTGCCAGGCGTCCCTGGCTTTTTCATCAACTTCTTCCCGTGGATGGGTTTCACTGCCGGGCCCGCCGTCGCGCAGATCATCGCGAGCCTGATGCAAGGCAAGCCTGCTCCGTTCGACGTCGACCTCACTCCGTTCCTGCTGGCGAGCGCCTGATTGTTCAAGCGCCCGATGGGCGGATTGAGCGGCTCAGTGGTGCCGCAGAATCTTGCCGACGAAGTCCCGCGTGCGAGCTTCACTGGCATTGCCGAAGATCTTGTCCGGCGTGCCGATCTCTACGATCTGGCCTTTGTCCATCATCACGACCCGCGTGGATACTTCACGCACAAACGACATTTCATGCGACACGAGCAGCATGGTGATGCCTTCGCTCGCCAGGGTGCGTACCGTGTCGAGAACTTCGTTCACGAGTTCCGGGTCCAGCGCCGCGGTGATTTCATCGAGTAGCAGCAATTCCGGTTTGAGCGCCAGCGCCCGTGCGATGGCGACCCGCTGTTGCTGGCCGCCCGACAGTTCGTCAGGATAGCTCGCATGTTTATCTGCGAGACCCACGCGGCGCAGCAGTTCGCGGGCTTCGCTTTCCACCTGATCGCGCGCCCGCTTCTTGATCTTGATCGGCGTCAACGTGACGTTGCGCATGACGTCCATGTTCTGGAACAGGTTGTATTGCTGGAATACGATCGCCATCTTGTCGCGCGCGGCGCGCACGCTTTTGCGTGACGAGTAATCAAGCGGTTCGTCGTCGAGCACGACCCGGCCGGCAGTAGGCGGCATCAATCCGACCAGCGTGCGCAGCAGCGTGCTTTTGCCCGATCCCGACGGTCCGATCAGGCTGATGACTTCGCCGCGTTCAACCGAGAGTGTGATGTCGCGGAGAACCTGTTGCTGAGCGTACGCGCTTGAGAGTTTTTCGACTGCGAGGTGAGGCAAGGCGATTCTCCAGATAAGCACCCAGACGGCTTAATGGGTAAGACAGAATGAAATACGCGGCAAGCACCGCGCCATAGACGAGAAAGGGCGAGAAGCCGCGGTTCATCAAAACCTTGCCGGTGAAGGTCAGTTCGACCACGCCCATTTGCGACGCCAGCGACGTGTCCTTGATGAACATCACCATAAACGCGAAGGCGGGTGGCAGAATCACCTTCCACGATTGCGGCAGCAGTACGAAGAATAGTGTGCGCGCGAAGCCGAGATTCATCACTTCGGCCGCTTCGATCTGCTGGCGCGGTACCGATTCGAGTCCGGCGCGGATCACTTCCGACAAAAATGCTGTCGCAACGATACAGATCGAGATAGTGGCGATCGTGAAGAGCGACACCTCCGAGCCGAAGCCCTGCAGCGCGAACATCACGATAAACAGATTCACCAGGAACGGAATGCGGCGGAACACTTCGACCAGCACTGTCAGCACGACCCGCAACGGCGCGAGCAGGCGCGTCTTCGTATAGCGGATGACCGCGATGAGCGTGCCGAGTGCGATGCCGACGCCGCAACCGAGGACGGTCATGGCGAGCGTGCGACCCATCGCTTCCAGCAGGAACGTCAGCGTGAAGTGGGTAAAAAACGTGGGAATTTGTGCGACGATCTGGTCGAGCATCAGAAGATCCTCGCTTTGACACGGAAGGCATAGCGGCCGGTCAGCGCAAGCGTGATCGACGCAACGAAGGTCAGCGCAACATACATGGCAGCCACCACCGAGAAGGTTTCGATCGTGCGCATGTTCGCGCTGGAAATATTGATCGCGCGGCCGGTCAGCTCCTCAACGCCGAAGATCGAACCGATCGAGCTGCCGAGCACCAGCCAGACGAAAAAGTTGCACAGAGGCGCATAGATGGTTTTGGCGACGTGCGGCAGGATCACATAACGAACCGTTTGCAGACGCGACATACCGAGCGTTTCGGCTGTTTCCAGTTCAGACGTGCGCACCGAGCTGATGCCTGAACGCAGGATGTCGATGAGATACGCGCCGGAATTCAGCGTGAGTCCGATCAGCACGGCCGTCATTGGTGAAAGCGTGATGCCGGCGTCGGGCAGCGCGTAGAACAGGAAGAAGATCTGCACGAGTGCCGGCGTATTCGTCAGGATAACGACATACAGGCCGATCAGGCGCCGTATCAGTGCACCGCCGTGCAGTTTGCCGAGGGCGCCGGCAAGACCGATCAGGCAGCCGAGCCAGAACGAGACGAAAGCGATCTCGAGCGTCAGTACCGCGCCGGTCGCAAGATACGGTAACTGGCGCAGCACATCGGCATATTGAAGCGTGTAGGTCATGACAATCCAGAACAAATGACGACGTGCCGTCGCGGGCACGCACAGTCATGCAGGATGTGGCCGCTGGCGCGGCAGTCCGCGCATGCGGCCCCGGCTCACAAAACTCAGAAATACGGGTTGGCTACGATCGGCTTTTGCATCGGCGTGCCGTACGCCTTTTGCCACGTTTCGTTGACGAAACCCGACGAGTGCAGGTCATACAGCACCACGTTCAGATAGTCCTTCAAGGAGGCGTTGCCCTTCGATACGCCGATGCCGTCGTAATTGACGAAGATCGGTTCGTCCAGCGTGCGCCACTTGATGTTTGGATAGTTCTTGGTGAAATTCTGGAAGAAGTCGATGTTCTCGACAATCGCATCGCCGCGTCCTTGTGCGACCGCGCGCACGGTATCAGCAATTGAGTCGACCAGCAGCATCTTCGCCTTCGGCAGCTTGTCCTTGACGTAATCGACGGACCAGTTGCCACGCATGTCGACCAGCGTGATCGACGGCGAATTCAGGTCAGTCCATTTGGCCGCCTTGATCTTGTCTGTGGTCAGCACGGACATCGACTCCGTGTGCAGCGGCACCGTGAAGTCGATCAACTGGGCGCGCTCGGCAGAGCGGGTGAGCGCGCCCAGCGAGATGTCGATGCGGTCGGACACGAGAAACGGCACGCGCTGTGCCGCTTCGGTCGGCACGAATTCAGCCTTGATGTTCAGCGTGCTGGCAATTTTGTTGCCGACGTCGATATCGAAACCCGCCAGCTGATTCGTCGCGTTGTATGAACTCATCGGCGGAAAATTCGGGTTCACGCCGATGCGAATGGTGCCGCTTTTGATGATCTGATCGAGCGTGCGGGCCTCGGCAACCTGTGCGGTCATCGTCGCGACAACCGCAGCCAGCACGAGAAATACTGCTCTAAGCATTGAGAACTCTCCAGAAGGGGTAGGTGGAAAAATCTGGTGGCGGGCGCCGGTTCCGGGGCGTCGTGCTTTCGGTCGGCCAACAGGCTTACCTTTGGCTATCCACGGAAAAATTGTGGTCTCATCAAAAAACGATGTCAAAGAAAATGTGCGCTAGGCGCACTTATGTTCTCAAATTTGTAGTCCCGATCGATTGCCGCTCGATCAACGGACATACGTCGCGCCGTTGACGTCGAGCGTGGCGCCACTCAGATGACGCGCCTTGCCGCTGGCGAGGAAGGCGACCAGATTGCCAATGTCTTCGGGTGGTACCCATTCGCCCATCGCAAGCGTGGCGGTGATCTTGTCCTCGCCGCCCTGGGTGGCCGCGAACGCCTCTGACATTTGCGTGCGGACGACGCCCGGCGCTACGACATAAGCGAGCAAACCGTCACGGGCGTGCGCGCGGGCGACCGTTTGCGTCATCGAGCGCACGGCTGCTTTGGACGCCGCGTACGCGATCGTGTCAGGGTTGGTTACGCCGCGTTGTGCGGCCCAGCTCGAAATGGTCACGAGCACGCCGGCGCGACGCTCGAGGAAGTGCCGGACGGCACGCCGGATCAACCGTGCAGGCGCGAGTACATTGACGGCGAGCGTCTCTTCCCAGACCGCGTCCCATGTTGCGTCGTCCGCTTCGAAGCCGCCGTGCCACAGCATGATGGCTGCGTTGTTGACGTAGACGTCGATCTTGCCTCGCCATGCCTGGGCGTCGTCCCACATTGCTTCAGTGGCCGCCAGATCGCGCAGGTCGGCTTGCACGAAATGCTTGCGTGCGGCCGGCATGTCCGCCAGCGCCTGTTCGGCGCCCGTGCGGTCGCTGCCGTAATGCGCGACGACGTGAGCGCCTGCCGCCCCCAGCGCGCTGGCAATTGCCGCACCGATTCCTTTGGACGCGCCCGTAACGAGCACGGTCTTGTTTTCCAGACTGAACATGAGGAGAACCTGTGTAGGGAAAGACGGACGTCGGTGTCTACTGCAAGCCCGCGTCGACTGGAAGCAGCACACCGGTGATGCCGCTGGCGGCATCGGAGGCGAGGAACAATGCGGCCTTGGCGACCTCGGCTGTCGTGGCGAGGCGTCCCATCGCATTGCTGCGCGCGAGGTCCTGCAACGCGGCATCGGTTGGTGTGCCGCCGGAGCTGGCGCGGTGCCGGATACGTTCGAGCAGCGCTTCGGTTGCAATCGGACCCGGCGCGAGCGCGTTGACACGTACGCCTCGCGGACCGAGATCGCGAGCCGCCGCACGGACAATGCCGAGCACCGCGTGCTTCGACGCCGTGTAGAGCATCTGGCGGCCGTGCGCCGCATACGAGTTGATCGAGGCCATGACAATGACCGATCCTTGCGTGCTACTCAAGGCGCCCGCGGTCTTTGCCAGCGTAAGCGCCACGCCGCGCGCGTTCACGGCCATGACGCGATCCCATTCATCGAAATCGAGGTTCTCGGTTGCACGCCAGCCCGGTACGAGTCCAGCGTTCGCGATCACCACGTCGAGCCGGCCGAACTGTTCAACGGTCGCCGCTACGCAGGCCGCGACGCTCGACTCCGAGGTGACGTCGCAATCGAGCGCCGCCATGCCAGGTGGTGGCGGCATCCGCGTCGGCGAAGGCAGATCCGCGACGACACCCGCGGCTCCCGCTTCGGCGAACATTGTCGCGATAGCGTGACCGAGGCCACGTCCCCCTCCCGTGACCAATACGACTTTGCCCTTCAATGACGACTGCATGAACGATGACTCCCCTAGTGGCATTCGTTCGAAACGGTCATTTATACTAGCGCACAAAAGTTCGCCATGTAAACATATTGTCGCTAAAAAATGGCACGGCCGGGTGGCAGACGAAAAAAAACGGCACGCAAAGCGTGCCGTTCAGGCGATGCGGAATGTGTGTGGCGGCTCAGGCCTGCAGCGCGCGGGTAATATCCTTCGATGCTTCCAGCATGGACGCGAGGATGCGTGTGCTGATGTCCTGCGGTGTCACGCGATCGGCCGGACAACATACATTGAGTGCGGCGACCACCTTGCCATCGCGGTCGCGAATCGGCACCGAAATCGAACGCAGGCTGATCTCGAGTTCCTGGTCGACGATGGACCAGCCACGCAAGCGGGTTTCTTCAACCAGTTCGCGCAACTTGACCTTCGAGGTGACTGTATTAGGCGTGAACTTCTGTAGCTTCGCCTTTTCCAGATATTGATGAAACTCCGCGTCCGGCAGTGCGGCGAGTAGCACGCGTCCGGTCGACACACAATGAGCCGGCGACCGGCTGCCAATGGAGATGCCCACATTCACGATGCGGTTCGAGGTGGCTCGCGCCACGTAAATCACCGAATCTCCATCGAGCACTGCGGCGAAGGACGACTCCTGCACATTCGCGGAAAGCGCGTTCATGATCGGCTGGGCGATGTCCCAGATGTTCATGGACGACAACGCCGAAAAGCCGATCTCGAGGATCTTTGGTTTCAGGTTGAAGTACTTCCCGTCCGTCTCCGCGTAGCCTTCGCGCACGAGCGTGAGCAGAAAGCGCCGGACCGTGGCGCGCGTCATGCCGCTCGCCTCGGCCACCTCGCTCAGCGTGCGCCGCGGCGTGTGCCGGTTGAATACCTTGATGACTTCCAGTCCACGAGCAAACGAGCCGACATAGTCGCGGTCTCGAATTTCGTCGTCGTCCTCCAAAGCCGTCTCATTCGCGGCCATAGGCTTCCCCTTTAAGTAGGTGTAATGGGCGCATGGCGCACAAAATGTGTAACACGCAAATCTTATCAGCAGACTTCCGCGATGCACACATATTTGAGTTCGGTAAATTCTTCAATACCGTGCTTCGATCCTTCGCGTCCTACGCCTGATGCCTTGACCCCGCCGAACGGCGCGCCTTCGAAGGAAGTCGCGCCGGTGTTGACGCCCACAATGCCGCTTTCCAGCGCTTCACTGACGCGCCAGACGCGTGCGTTGTCGCGCGTGAAAAAGTAGGCTGCAAGGCCAAACTCCGTATTGTTCGCGGCTGCCACCACCTCGTCTTCCGTGTCGAAACGGAAAATCGGCGCGACCGGGCCGAAAGTCTCTTCGATCGCGATTTTCATCGACTGCGTGACACCCGTGAGCACCGTCGGTTCGTAAAACGACCGGCCGAGCGCGTGCCGCTTGCCGCCCGCCACGATTTTCGCGCCTTGAGCGAGCGCGTCCGCAACGTGTTCCTCAACCTTCGCCACGGCGTCGTCGTCGATCAACGGACCTTGCGTCACGCCTGGCGCGAAGCCGTCGCCGACCTGCAGCGCATTGACCGCGCGCGTCAGGGCTTCGACGTAGCGGTCGTGAATGCCCGCCTGCACGTAGATGCGGTTCGCGCACACGCAGGTCTGGCCCATATTGCGGAATTTGGACGCGATTGTGCCGGCCACTGCGACGTCGACATCCGCGTCGTCGAATACGATCAGCGGCGCGTTGCCACCCAGCTCCATCGCGACTTTCTTGATGGTGCCCGAAGCCTTCTGCATCAGCGATCGGCCGACTTCAGTCGAACCGGTAAAGGTGAGCTTGCGTACCAGTCGATGCGTCGCGAGTTCATCGCCGACTTCCGATGCCGCGCCTGTCAGCACGCTGAACACGCCAGCGGGAAGCCCTGCCCGGTGTGCCAGTTCGGCCAGCGCCAGCGCTGAAAAAGGCGTCGCGCTTGCGGGCTTGAGCACCATCGTGCAGCCGGCGGCCAATGCCGGCGCGGCCTTTCGCGGGATCATCGCCATCGGGAAATTCCATGGAGTGATGGCCGCGCATACGCCGATCGGCTGACGCAATACGAGCATGCGCCGGCCGGCCGAAGGGGCTTGCAGCACCTCGCCATGCAGTCGCTTCGCGTCTTCCGCGTACCACTCGAAGAACGCTGCGCCGTACAGGATCTCGCCGCGCGCTTCGGCAAGCGGCTTGCCCTGTTCTGCGGTGAGAATTCGCGCGAGGTCGTCGACGTGGGCCACGATCAGGTCGAACCAGCGTTTGATGATTTGCGAACGTTCTGCCGCGGGGCGTGCGCTCCAGGCGGGCAGGGCCCGGTTCGCTTTCTGGATGGCATCAGCGGTCATCGCCCGGCTTGCCTTCGGCACTTTACCGACCACAGCACCAGTCGAGGGATTGACGACTTCGATAAATCCCACGTCCGTCTGGTCAATCCACTCACCGTTCAGATACAGCGCTTGTTTGAGGAGGCTCGGGTCCTTGAGTGTCAGCATCTTTGAAATTTCCTTGGTTGGGCGTCGACATATTTCAAATCGTTGATTTATGTTCTCATATCGCCCAAAATGACGCAATGCGCACAAATTTTACGTCCGTATTCATCGCGATGCGGCGCAGAACACCTTTATCTCGCTCTTAACTGGCTTACTTACCTGGAGATAGTCATGAGTCTTCCCGTGGCGGACCACGCGCCCGATCTCAACAATCTGGACCGGCAGTTCTTTTTTCATCCGTTTACGGCGCTCGGCGACCACGAGCGCAATGGGCCGCTCGTGATGGTGTCGGGTAAGGGTGTGTGGCTGGAAGACAACCGCGGGAAGCGCTACATCGATTCGATGGCCGGCTTGTGGTGCGTCAACATCGGCTACGGACGCCGCGAGATTGCGGATGCGATTCACGCGCAGGCGATGAAGCTGCCCTACTATCACACGTTCGCATCGATGTCGACGGAGGCGCCGATCCTGCTCGCGCAGAAGCTGATCGAGATGTCGCCGGTGCCGATGTCGAAGGTGTTCTTCGGCAATTCCGGGTCCGACGCGAACGACACCCAGGTGAAGCTCGTCTGGTATTACAACAATGCACGTGGCTTGCCGCTGAAGAAGAAGATCATCGCGCGCCGGCGCGGCTATCACGGTGTGACCGTGGTGACCGCCGGCATGACCGGTTTGCCGGGTTTGCACAGCGGCTTCGATTTGCCGCTGCCGTTCATCAAGCACACCACGGCGCCGCATCGGTTGTGGGAAGCCGAGCCGGGCCAGAGCGACGCGGAATTCGTGACGAAGCTCGCGAACGATCTGGAGCAACTGATTCTGGCCGAAGGGCCGGAGACGGTCGGCGCGATGATCATGGAGCCGGTGATGGGCGCGGGCGGTGTGATCGTACCGCCCGAAGGTTACTATCCGGCGATTCAGAAGGTCCTCGATAAATACGATGTGCTGTTGATCGCCGACGAAGTGATTTGCGGCTTCGGTCGGCTCGGCACGATGTTCGGCACCGAGGCGATGGGCATGAAGCCGGATCTCATCACCGTTGCCAAGGGTGTGACGTCGGCTTACGTGCCGTTGTCGGCGAGTCTGGTTTCGGAGAAAGTGTGGCGCGCGATCGTGTCGGGCAGCGACAGGCTCGGCGTATTCGGTCATGGCTTTACCTATAGCGGCCACCCGATCGCGGCCGCTGCGGCGCTCGCCAACCTGAAGGTGATCGAAGACGAGAAGCTGGTGGCGCAGGCTGGATCGCGTGGCGAAATCATGCACAAGCATCTGCGCGCAGCCTTCGCCGATCATCCGGCAGTAGGCGACGTGCGCGGCTTCGGCCTGATTGGCGCCGTCGAGTTCGTGGCCGCGCGTAATCCGGCGCAGCGCTTCGATCCGGCGTTGAAGGTGGGCGTGCGGGTTGCCAAGGCGGCACTGGCGAATGGGCTGATTACGCGTGGTTTGCCGGATGGCGATTCCATCGCGTTCTCGCCGCCCTTCGTCATCTCGGAAGATGAGATCGCCGAGATGGTGAAGCGAGCGCGCCTGGCCGTCGATCAGGTGTTCGGTGAATTGAAGGCCGAAGGGCATTGGAAGGGTTGATGCGCGGGTGGTCCGCCACATCGCGTGGCCGGACCCGGTAGCTGATCTTTCAGCGTGGCCGTCGGCGAACCCGGTTGCGCTGAAACGCCCACTCAAATACGCAGGGTCTTTTAAACGGCAGCGCGTTTCTTCAAATGCGCGCGCCACGTCATCGCCCAGCGCGACGGATCTTCCAGCGGGCCTGTGTCGATCCGTCCCGCCGGGTGATTGTGCGGCGCGTTGCGGACGATGTCCGGCGTCGTGTAAGCCTCATGGCAGATCTGCGCGAGCACCGCAATCCAGGTGTCGATGTCCTCCTTCGACCACATCTCGCCCGCTTCCGGCGTGAAGGGCTGCGGCACGATCCACGGCTCGTGGGCGAGCCAGAATGCATCGACGCCGAAATCCACCATCCGGTTCTGCACGTCGAACACCGTCACGCCAGTTTCCTGTTCGAGCGTCTCCAGGCTAAAGCGCGTCATCTCCATCCGCCACGCCTCGACATGCGGATGCGAGCACGTCACCCCGCGAATCTTCATGAGTTCCTGAGTCATGTAGTTGTTCGCCAGCACGGACAAATCCGCCGCCGCCGCGATACCTTCCGCACCCATCGCGCGTACCCATGCGTAAGCCTTGATGACCGTTTGCAGATTGCCGAAAAACTCCCGGACGCGGCCAATGCTGCTACCGGAGCCGGGTTCGAGCTGGTATGTGCCGTCGCGCTCCACGACCAGCGGTCCCGGCAGATACGGTGCGAGCGCGGCGCTACAGCCATAGGCGCCGACAGCGGGGCCGCCGCCGCCTTTCGGGCCGCCGAAGGTCTTGTGCAGCATGAACATGCAGGCATCAAAACCCAGCTCCTGTGCGCGGATCCGGCTCATCACACCGTTGAAGTTGGCGTGATCGTAGAAGCAGAGTCCGCCCGCTTCGTGCACGATTCGCACCCACTCCTTGATGTGCGGGTTATAGATGCCCATGTCGTCGGGATTGTTGACCATCAAGGCAGCGGTGCGCCCAGATACCGCCGACTTCAACGCCTCGACCGACGGATAGCCGTTTTCTTCCAGCGCCAGCGTAATCACCTTGAAGCCGGCCGTCGCAGCGGTCGCCGGATTGCATGGATGCGACTGGATCGTGGTGATGATTTCGTCGCGCGTTTCGAGTTCACCACGTGACGCATGGTAGGCGCGCGTGATGCACACGTGCGTGTAAGCTGCGTCCGCCCCGCCGGCCGGTTGGAATACGAAGCGGTCCATGCCGGAGAGTTCGCGTAGCGCAAGGTCCAGCGAGTGGATAATTTGCAGCGCGCCTTGCAGCGTGTCGGGATGCTGGCGCGGATGCAGTTCCGCGACTTCGTCGCGTGAGGTGATGGCTTCGTTCAGGCGCGCGTTGTATTTCATCGTGCAGGTGCCGAACAGCGAGATGCCCATCATGCCGAGCGTCTGTTGCGACAGATGCAGGTAGTGGCGTAGCACATCGGGCTCCGACATTTCGGGTAGCGCGGGACGTGTCTTGCGGCGTAGCGCGGCGGGGATCAGCCGTTCCGGCGCGCCGACGGATTCGGCAACCTCGGGATCGAGCTCTGGAAACAGCACGCCGCGCCGGCCCTCGCGCGACATTTCCATCACGATCGGTTCGTCCCAGACAGCGGCGTGATAGCGGCGCAGGTGCGGTTTAGTCGTCATGGTTCAGGATCTCGCTAAGGGTGTCGAAAAGCCGGTCGATGTCCTGCCGCTCGTGAAGTTCGGTGACGCAATAGAGCGCGCGCTGGCCGAGCGCCGGAAACTCCGTGGACAGATCGTGACCACCGAAAATACCTCGCTCGCGGAGCGCCTGGTTGATCGATGCGATGCTGTGTCCAGTCGCTGAAAAGTCGACCACGAACTCCTTGAAGAAGCTGCCGGACAGCGGCACGCTCACACCCTCAAGCGTGGCTAGCCGTTGCGCCGCATAGTGTGCCTGCGCGATGATGAGCCTGCCCACGTCCTCGAAACCCTGCGGCCCCATCAGCGACAGGTAGACCGCGTTCGCGATGGCCCACAGATATACCGAGTTACCGGTCCAGTCCTTGCCGTGTTCACGCGATCCATATGACGACTGTTCGGCCAGCGATAGCCCAAAACCGATCTCACCGGCGCGACTGGTGCCGGTCATGCTGACGAGCAGCGTCGGATATTCGCGCGCGTAGCGCTCTTCGTCGCGGGTCGCGATGAAGCCACCCAGGCCGCCTCCGCCATACATATGCACGCCGAGCGGTTGCGTAGTGCCCACCACGATGTCCGCGCCATAAGACGGCGGCGGCGCGAGCAAGCCGAGCGAGATCGGGTCCACGCCGACGATCATTTCTGCGCCCGCGGCATGGGCCAGCGCGGCGAGGCGCTCGGCATCCTCTTCGATAATGCCGAAGTAGTTCGGCATCTCGAGATAGACCGCGGCTGTGTCCTCGCCGATTTTCGCGGCGGCATCGGCGAAATCGATACGACCGGTCGCGGGATCGACGCGCATCGGCACGATCGACAGATGCCGTGCCATCTCAGGCGGTTCGCAATAATTGCGGATCACCAGTAGGCGTTCGGGATCGAGCGCTTCCGGTACGAGCACCTTGCGCCGTCCGTTCAGACGCGAGGCCATGCGCAGCGCGTGGCCCACCGCACAGCCCCATGTGTAGACGGGCAGCCCAACCAGATCGCAATCGACCAGCTCGCCCAACTGGCTGCAGAACTCGAACCATGCCTGATAGCGTCCTTGATCGGATGACGGCGTGCCCCACACCGATGTGAGGAACTCGCTGCGCCGCGCAATCTCGTCGCAGATAGCCGGTACGTGATGACGCCAGCAGCCGCCGCCGAGAAAACTCAGTTCGCCTTCGCAATGACTGTTCTGGCCGAGGGTATCCAGCAGATGACGCCTAAGCGCGGCTTCCGAGGCGAGCGCCGGCGGCAGATCGAGCGGTGACTGGGTCCGATGATCGGTGGGGATTTGCTCGAACAACTCCGCAATGGTCTTCGCGCCGATCGCCTCCAGCATTTCCTGCTGGATTGCGCTCACGGAATTAGCCATGAAAGGGTGCGGCTGATTTCGCATGCAGTGCTCCGGTGAGGTACGCCGATTTACTATTGCGCACATTTGTTTGTATGGCGCACAATATAGCGACATCAATTTGATGCCGCAAGGCCGGAAACGGAATGTCGATCTGCATCGGGATAGTGATCAATCCACTGGCTGGGCTGGGCGGCGCGGTAGGGCTAAAAGGGAGCGATGGTTCGGGGACCGTGGCGCAGGCGTACGCCCGGCGAGCGTCTTTCGATGCGCGTGTGCGCGCGTTACCTGCGCTACTGCAGCTTCGCGCCGCTGCCGACGTAGCGCATTTCCGCGTGATCACGGTGGCTGGGGCGATGGGCGAGGACTCGTGCCGGATCGCCGGACTCGAGGCGCGAGTTGTCGCGTGGCCAGCCGGCTCGCCGAGTTCGTCGGCGGATACGGCCCTCGCGTGCCGGGCGTTTATCGATGCAGGCGTGGACCTGATTCTGTTCGCCGGCGGTGACGGCACGGCGCGCGATATCGCTGCCGTTGCCGGCACGGACCTGCCGCTGATCGGCATCCCTTGCGGCGTAAAGATGTATTCGGGCGTGTTCGCGTTGACGGCGGCGCGTGCCGGGGAAGTGGCGGCGCAATGCGCGCGCGGACCGTTTGACGTACACCCGGTCGAGTTGCTCGATATCGACGAAGCGGAGTTGCGCGCGGACCGTGCTTCAACGCGGCTGCATGGGCATGTGCCGGCGCCGGTGGATCGCACGCGTATGCAAGCCAGCAAGGCGCACATGCCGGACAGCGGCCGTGCCGACATCGATGCCGCATGCCGTCAACTGGCAGCGGAATTCGAGCGGGACACGCTGTATATCGTCGGTCCTGGTACCACGATGGCGACGCTTTGCGAACGCGCCGGCGTGCGCGGCACGATGCTCGGCGTCGACGCGATCGCCAACGGCACTGTTGTGGCTGCCGATGCGTCTGAAGACACGCTGCTGAACCTGCTGGATGTGTGGCCGTCCGCGTCGATCGTGGTCGGCGTGATTGGACGTCAGGGATGCCTGTTCGGACGCGGCAATCAGCCGATCAGCGCGCGCGTGCTGTCGCGTGTAGCGCGGCAGCGCATCGAAGTGGTGGCGAGCGTTCGCAAGCTGCTGTCGCTTGTTGACGGCCGCTTGTTCGTGGATACCGGCGACGCAAACATGGACCGTGCGCTTGCCGGGCCGCTGCGGATTCGCACGGGTGCGAACCGCAGCATGGTGATGCGGTTGACTTATTGAGGATTCGAACGGGGGAAGTAATGACGAAGGTGGCGATAGTTGGTGGAGGCAGCATTGGTGTGGCGTTTTGTATCGTGTTCGCACGTTCTGGTCTTGATGTGCGCCTGTACGACCCCGCGGAGGAACGGCGGCACGCGGTCAAACCCGAAGTGCGGGCACGCCTCGACGATCTCGCCGAATTTGGCCTGCTCGATGAGCCTGCGGAAGTGGTGTTGGCCCGCATCACCGTATTCGAGCATCTCCCAGATGCGGTTCGGGACGTGGTACTCGTGCAGGAATGCGCCCCCGAACGCGTGGACCTGAAGCGCGAATTGTTCGCGCAGATCGATGTGCATGCGCCCGCCGCTGCGGTGCTGGCCAGTTCATCGTCAGCGTTGACGACGTCTTCGTTCGCCGGTGCGTTGCCCAGGCGCGCGCGTTGCCTGGTCGCGCATCCAGGCAATCCGCCGTATCTGATCCCTGTCATCGAGATCGTGCCGGCACCGTTCACCGACGACACGACGATCGCCCGCGCGACTGCGCTCTATGAAGCGGCGGGGATGAGCACGGTCCGCGTGACAGGGGAGATCGAAGGCTTTATTTTCAACCGGCTGCAAGGCGCGGTTTTGCGCGAAGCGTATTGCCTTGTGCGCGATGGCGTGGCGTCGGTTGCGGACATCGACAGGGTGATACGCGACGGCGTCGGTCTGCGCTGGTCGGTGACGGGGCCGTTCGAGACCGTCGATCTCAATACGCGTGGTGGAATCGCATCGCATGCGCAGAAGATGGGGCCTGCGTACGAACGAATGGGCGCGTCGCGTGGCCAGCGTGATCCGTGGACGCCCGATCTCGTGGCACGTGTGGCAGGTGAGCGGCGCGCGGCCCTGTCACTCGACGATTGGGATGCGCGGGTCAAGTGGCGTGACCGCCGGCTGATGGCCTTGATCCGGGATCGGAGGAGCGCGGTTGAGTGAGCGCCCGTCACGACCGGGAAAATAGGGCGGCCGTTTTTCGCAGGGCAGCCTACCGGCGCCCCACGAATATAGGAAGCTCCCCAGGGTGAATCGTTATTGCTGCGCTACGGTGCGGTCCGCTAGCGTGGAATAGTGGAATAAAGCAGTCGCTCGTGCGTTGTACAAAGAGATGTCGCGCAGTTGTCGCGGACCTTAAGAGACGAGAACACAAATGACTGCTATCGCCGTAACCCCTGCCCCCGACGCAACGCAAGCATTGATCGACGCGGCCGAAGCACTCGGTCCCATCGTCGCAAGGCATAAAAAAGCGCTGGCAGTGGGCCCGGATCTTCCGCCTGAAATCGTCGAGGCACTCGAAGCCGCGGGCTTAACCCGCCTGTGGCTTCCCCGAAATATTGGGGGCGTGGAGCTATCTCCAGTCGATTACTTCCGCGTGATGGAAGTGGTTTCCAGACACGACGGTTCGGTCGGCTGGTGCGCGAGCATTGCATCTACCGGAACGCGCGCGGCTGGCCTGATACCGCAGTCGTCCGCGGCGGAACTGCTCGCAGACGGAGGTTTTGTCTCGGGCAGCCTCAGCCCGACCGGCAAGATCGTCAGGGAAAAGGATGGCTGGCGAATCAACGGACGTTGGCCTTGGGGAAGCTTCATCGTCCACAGCAAGGTTACGCTGGCGGTCTGCGTGGAGTACGAAAACGGTATCGCGCGCTCAACCCATGAAGGCGGTCCGGTGCTCAGAGCAGCGATGCTGCCCACACGCGAAGTTAACATCATCCGAACGTGGGACGGCGGCGGATTACGCTCTTCTGGCAGTCATGACTTCGCCATCGAGAATGGGTCTGTCGAAGATGCACGTACGTTCAGCTTGACCGACTTTAACCCTAAACCATGCCAGCAAGGGGCGCTTTACGGACTGCCTTTCATCACCATGTTTGCATTGGGGATCACGGCCGTATCGCTTGGCATCGCTCGTGGGTCTATCGACGCGCTGGTTGAACTGGCACAGCATAAGGTCGCCGCCGGTGCGCAAGGCCCGTTGCGGGAGCAAGCCAGTGTCCAGGCTGCCGTTGCTCAAGCTGAAACCGCGCTTCGTTCAGCGAGGGGATTTCTGTTCGAGTCGGTCCAGGATCTATGGGATCGCCGCGTTTCAGGGCAGCCGGACGATATGAAGCAGCGCGCGCTAGTGCGCATGGCGAGTTGCAATGTCGTCGATATGGGAAAGAAGGTTGCCATGCGGATGTTCGAAGCGGCGGGCGGCTCCGCACTACACGAGCAGTCGCCGTTTAGTGCGTATCTGCGGGACGCGCAGGCGGCCGCCCAACACCTGGCGTTTTCCCAACGCAATATGGAAACCGCAGGGCGCGTGCTGCTGGGCATGCATCCCGGAACTCATAGGTTTTAACGTACGAATACCAGGCCGGAACGTTTAGCGCGTTCCCGAATGGAACTGCTCGCGCAACTCCCGTTTCAGCACCTTGCCGATCGGACTGCGCGGCAGTGTATCGACGAATCTCAGCGCGGAGAGCCGCTGCATCCTCCCCAGACGCGCATTGATCCACGCTAGCAACGCGTCTTCGTCTATCGTTGCGCCCAGGCGGCGCACGACGAAAGCTACGGGCGTTTCGCCCCATTGCTCGGACAGCGCGCCGACTACGGCTGCATCGGCAACATCAGGATGCCTATGCAGTTCTGCTTCCAGATCGCTCGGGTACACATTGAAGCCACCCGAAATGATCATGTCCTTCTTGCGATCGAGCAGCGTGAGAAATCCGTCTTCGTCGAAACGTCCCATATCCCCTGTACGGATGAAGCGCTTGCCGCTTGGGTCGTACCATTCGGCTTCGGCGGTTTTTTCTGGCTGACGGTAATAGCCGGTCATCATTGCCGGTGAGTTGCCGACGATTTCACCGACTTCGCCTTGCGCGACTTCATTGCCGTGCTCGTCGATGAGGCGGATATCGTGGCCCTCCACGGGTTTGCCGACCGTATGCAGTTTGTCGGGGAACGCATGTGCCTCCAACTGACATGAGCCACCGCCTTCGGTCATGCCGTAGTACTCGGTAAGCTTGCCGGGCCAGCGCCGTACGACGTCGGCTTTCACGATGGCCGAGAACGGCGCGCTGGTGCAAAACTTGGCCTGGAAACTAGACAAGTCGTAACGGTCGAAGTCGGGGTGCGCCATCAGACGCTGATACTGGACCGGAACGAGCATCGTATGGGTCACGCGGTATTGCTGCGCGAGTGTCAGGTAGCGCGTAGTGTCGAATTTCGGCATCAGCACGACGGTGCCGCCGAAGGTGAGCGTCGGCATGAAGCTCACGAGCGTAGTGTTGGAATACAGCGGCGTCGAGATCAGCGTTGTGGCGTGCGGCCCATAGCCACGCTCGACGCTACGCTGCGCATAGGCCCAGCGCATGCCGTGCGACTGCACGATGCCTTTCGGCGTGCCAGTGGTGCCCGAGGAATAGATGATGTTGAACGCCCATGCCGGGTTGATCGTCACCGGCAAGGGCGCCGCGCCTTCGGGCGCGAGCCATGTCTGCAGGGCGATGCTGCCCGGGTGCCCGTCGAGTCCAATGGCCGTGGCGTTGATCTCGCCGGCCACTGGCTCGAGCAGGCGCTTGACCTCGGCGTCGAGGAACAGCAACCGCGCCGCCGAATTGCCGATCATGCTGACTAGGCTCGCCGCGCTCGACGTCGGTGCAAGCGGCGCAACCGCCGCGCCGGCCCTCAGGCCGCCAAGAAATGCCACCACATATTCAACCGAAGCTGCCGCACACAGCGCCACTGCGTCGCAAGGCTTGAGTCCATCGCGTTGTAATGCGGCCGCGAAGCGGTCGACTCTCGCGTCCAGCTCAGCGTACGTTACAACCTCGCCGTCGCAGATCAAGGCGGCATGATCGCCGCGTTCGGTGGCGAAGCGGCGCAGCGTATCGGTGATGCAGACGAACGGTTCGTCCACCAATGTGTCGAGCCACGTCATTTGCGCGTGCCTCCGCAGGTCTTCTTGCCGCCATTCGATGCAGCAGACGACGTCATCTTGCGAAGCGGTTGAAACACGTCTTTCACAGGCATTACAGCGCTCCTCGATGTCGTTGTGTAGCGCAGGCGTTCGCGCCGTATTGTTCGACGATCATACGTGTGCACTTGTGCCGTGTAAATAAAAGCACGTTCATTCGCTTCGTGTTGCGCATTAGTGCGCTAGGTGTTTTCCCGGCTAACCCCTGTCAGGGACACCTTTTGCGAGGTTTGCCCGTTGACACGCTACGAACGGTCGTGCGAAATTGTATGTCGAATCCTCTCGATAGCCATGCCCGGATAGACGCGCATCACTTCGTCATTTGAAGCAATTTCAACTGACATGGAGATACGAAGCATGTCGGCCAGCCGTCCCTGTTTACCTGTCGCGGCAGTACCGTTCCCAACGCCTTG
>Ga0302220_10000452_pt1 | contig 35530 bp, 24 predicted proteins | sample II_Palsa_E1_3_FD_194572 | JGI IMG/M metagenome (GOLD analysis project Ga0302220, IMG submission 194572) | Peat permafrost microbial communities from Stordalen Mire near Abisko, Sweden - II_Palsa_E1_3 | ecosystem: Environmental > Terrestrial > Soil > Palsa > Peat permafrost | place: Sweden...
CGTCACGACAGGCCGCGTGAATTGCCTGCCAGCGCGCCAGCGGACCACTGCCAGCCAACTTGTTGGGGGTAATCACATGCAGTCCGGCGGCGAGCCAGCCCGCGTAGTGCGATGCCACCGCGTCGTTTGCGCTGCAGTCGATCAGCAGTGCGTGGCGGCCATCGTCGCCACGGACATGCGCGGCAAATTCATCCAGGTCGCTGGGTCGCCACGTCTGCGCGCGGTCGCAGCGATTGTTCAGTTCGGGGTCGTCGCTGTCCAGCCACATCCGTTTGCTGGCGGCGACGCCACAGAGCTTCAGCTCCAGTCCGGTCAGCGCCAGTCGCGACTGCGCGGTGCGTAGTTGGGTCAGCAGCGCGCTGCCGACACGACCGGGACCGATCAGGCCCACCGCCAGCACGCGACGGCGTGCGTGGACAGCGGGCAACGCAATCCCTGGTGGCTGAAGCTGGCTTGCAGATTGAGATGCACAGAGATTCACGATTGCCTCCGGTGGAGGCCCGTGCTCGCTGGCGATGTCGGTGTGTGCCGGCCCGCCTCATCGAGGGCGGGGCCGTTGCGTTAGTGAAGCTAGTCGCGCACGGACACCCACCCCGAACCTGTCGTGGTCGTGGTGGTAATCGTGGCGATGGACATGGCGCCTGCGCACGGCAGCATGCGCCCGGTAATGACCGGGGCGAGCAAGTTGTGTGCTGGCATGAGAATCGATGACATGGCACCGACCTTAAAGGCGATGCTGCACTGCAGTCAACAGATGCATTTGAAACCTGTTTTCGGCAGGCTAACTCATCGATCGAGCCAGGAAGGATCGATACCTATCGCTTATGGATCGGTGATCAAGACTTACGAGCAGGGTTCACGACGGGCCTACAGCCATGAAGCGGGAGGACTCCAGCCATCCACCCATGCGGGGATCGCTTCAGCCGGCATCGGGTAAGCGATGACATAACCTTGCAGCTGCCTGCAGCCCAGCGAGATGAGCAGCTTGCCTTGTGCCTCGGTCTCGATGCCTTCGGCAATCACGGTTATTCCAAGCAGACGTGCCGTGGTGATGATCCCTGCAGCAATCGCGATGTTTCGCGACTCCACGAGGATGTCGTGCACAAAGCTCTGGTCGATCTTCAGCGTGCCCACATCCATTTTCTGGATATGGCTGAGCGAGGCGCTACCGGTACCGAAATCATCAAGGCTCACGATCACGCCCCGCGCGCGGCATTCGTCGATCACCAGCCGAGCTCTGGCGGGGTCGAGCAGTGGGCCGGTCTCGGTGATCTCGATGCCGAGCAGCGTCGCATCGGTGTCAGCGTGCGCGGCAAGTGCCTCATCGAGATCCGCAATGAAGTCCGGATGCATCAGGTGACGTGTGCTGATGTTGACCGACACCGGTAGCCGGAGCCCCTGGTCCAGCCAGATCCGATTGGCTCGCAATGCCGCAGCCAGCACATAGCGACCGATCGGACGTGCGAGCCTGGCATCGTCGAGGGCGTGGTGGAACAGCGCAGGTGGCAACAAGCCGAGCGCGGCGTCGCGTAACCGCAGCAGAGCTTCCGCGCCCACGACACGCGGGGTATTGGAATCGGCGTCGATCGCGACAATCGGCTGAAAAAGCAGCGCCATACCGCCTTCATCAAGCGCGGCGGCGACGCGCGCCTTCATCGAGCGCTGCTCAACATTCGTCAGTTCAAGCGCCGTGGCGTAAACCTGGTCACGGTCGCGCCCATTGTCCTTCGCCGTGTACATGGCCAGATCCGCATGACGGACGAGTGTTTCCGCATCCACGTCGTCCTGGGGATACAACGTCCAGCCCAGGCTTGCGGTCAGGCGCAGCACTTCTTCTCCCCACGGCATGGGTTCGCGAAGCGCCTCAAGGATGCGGGTGCTCACCCGGTGCATGTCCTGATCGCTGCCAAGATCAGTGAGGAGGAGGGCAAATTCGTCCCCGCCGAGCCGGGCAACCACGTCGCCATCGCGCAAAGTGGTGACTATCCGCCGCGCGACTTCCTTCAGGACATCGTCTCCGGCCGCGTGACCAAGATGGTCGTTGACGTGCTTGAAGCCATCAAGGTCCATCACTCCCACTGCCAGCAATGCCTGGTGGCGCCGCGCCTGCCCTCGCCCCCGCCTGAGCAGTTCAAAGAACAGCCGGCGATTGGGTAGCTCGGTTACCGGGTCGTAGTAGGCAAGCCGTTCAACCTTGGCCTCCTGCGCTTTGCGCTCGGTGATATCGATGTGATGCCACACGCGTCCATACAACTGGTCGTCGATCATGATCGGCGAGAAGCTGCGCAGATACGTCCGCGGGTGACTCATCGAGACTTCCTCGCTCTCCACCGGCTCGCCGCACAGGATGATGGTGCGTATACGCTCAAGCTCGCGATCGGGGTCTCCATAGGCGGCGCGAGTCCGCTCGAGCACGGTGGCCGAGGGCATCCCGATCAGCTGCTCAGGAGTTTCAGAAAGATCGAACAGCCGGCAGAACGTCGCGTTGCAAAACTGCACGCGGTCAGTCGTGTCCATGACCAGGATGCCAGCGTACCTGCTCGCCAGGATGGCCTGGAATCGGCGCAGGTTGAGCCTGAGTTCTTGCTCAGCCAGTTTTCGGGCCTTGCGAGCCCGTAGTCGCTCCAGCCCCAGGCTCAGCTCTTGCGCCATTTCCTCGAAGATCTGTATCTCTGCGTGGGTAAACGCTTCCTCCGAATCGGCGCCGATGACGATCACACCCGTCATCTGTCCAAGCAGGCACAACGGAAGCCCCAGCAGTGCACCAAGCCCCAGCGTGCGCGCATGGCTGGCCCAGCTTTCCTCGCCGCCTTCGCGCGGCAGCTTCACCACCGGCGCGACGGAGTGGATCACGGCGGCTGTCACGCTCCCGGAAAAGCTCGAATCAGCGAGGCGGATCTTGAGCGCCTGGTAGGAGTCAGCGCCTCGCCCCGCGTGCGCACGCAGTGCCAGTGCCTGTATCGCATTGTTCTCAAGCAGGCCCATCCAGCACACCGGATAGCCGCCCGTATCCACCACTACGCGACAGGCCTCGCCGAATAGATCGTCTTCCGTGTTTGCATGGGTGGCGGCCTTGAGTGTTTCGCTCAGCAAACGCAATGCGCGTCGACTCCGCTCCGCGGCAAGCAGGGCATGATCAAGCCGGTTGCGTTGCACGTCGCCCTCAAGCGCGTGGCCGATACTGACTGCGGCGCGCTCGAGCAGTTGCAGCAGCTCCGGCGCAAAGAACGCCGGGTCGCGCGAGCGCAGGATCAACGCGGCATGGACTTTGCCGAAGCAGAGCACCGGCACTGCCGCCGAGGCGCGGATACCGGTGCGGGCGTAGGCGGGTCGCAGCGCTTCCCTGCCGGGGGCGTCGACGATGTTGGGCTCGACCTCGATCTTGCCTTCCCAGAACTGGGGGCGGGCAAGTGCGATAGGCGCTGAGTCCGGATAGATATCTTCCATTCCTGCGGGTGGCGGATCCGGCGCTCGCCGCCGCATGACACCTGCCTCGTAGTCGATCTCACCTACCAGGACCAGTAGCGCGCCTACGTGGCGTTCGAGAATCCGCACGATTCCGGTATACAGCGCCTGCGGCTGTGGCATCGCCGCGACGAGATCACCGATGTCAGCCAACGCGGCATACAGGCGCTCCACCGAGCCTGTAGAAGGTGCGTGAAAGGGCAGGGCGGGTGGAATCGACGACATGAATGATCTCGCTATGGCTCAAGCAAGGTTGCCTCGAAGGTACGTCAAGCAAGTATGTAAACAGCCCCTCCCGCTGACGAATAAAACACAGTCAGCACACCCCGATAAGACCACCTCGGCCAGCCCCCGACAAGCAAGAGCAGGTTACATGAACGACTAATGTCGTGCCCTTTGTAACACTGTGCTTCGAACGGCACTCACCATGTGCAGGGGCGGGCAGGAGTCCATGCCCATGGCATCGGGTCGCTAGCATGGGCGACGACTTTGAACAGGCGCCGCCCTACGCGGGATCGCATGGCACCTGCGCACCGCCGGTGCTACCTTGCGGGCGTGATCGAGCGCTGCCTGCTGATGTTCACTGCCCTGGTGATGCCGCTACTCGCGGCCGCAACCGATATGCCAGTTGGCAGCGCCGGGTTGCACAAAGATGTCGTGTTTACCGACTACTCGCCGCTTTCAAGCAGCATGGAACTGGCGCGACGCCTGTTGAGTCCGTTGAACGCGATGCGCGTGGACCAGGAATTGGCGCGCTCGGGACAGGCTGCGCGCGAGCAGTCGATCGATCTGACGCGTGAAAGGTTCGCCGTGTATGTGCCCGCCCATGCACCGCCAAGCGGCTATGCACTGCTGGTGTTCGTGCCTCCGTGGCAGGACGCAAACGTGCCGCCGCGCTGGACTTCAGCGCTGGATCGCCACGGCATGATCTTCGTCAGCGCGGCGAACTCCGGCAACGCCACCGATGTACTGGACCGCCGTGAGCCGCTAGCCCTGCTGGCCGCGCATAACATCATGCAGCGCTATCCGGTCGATCCGGAACAGGTCTACATCGGCGGCTTCTCCGGTGGCTCGCGGGTGGCCATGCGTATTGCGCTCGGTTATCCGGATCTGTTTCACGGCGCATTGCTCGACGCGGGGAGCGATCCCATCGGCGACGCGCAGATCCCGCTTCCGCCAGCAGAACTATTTCGTCAGTTTCAGGACTCGACGCGATTGGTCTACGCGACCGGCCAGCATGACGACGACAATCTCGACAAGGACGTGCACAGCCGCGACTCGATGCAGGCATGGTGCGTGTTCCATCTGGACACCGTGGCGATGCCATGGGCTGGGCATGCCCTGGCCGATCCGGCGACCTTGAATGACGTACTGGATGCGCTGCTCAAGCCGGTGCAGGCCGATCCGGCCAAGCTGGCCGCATGCCGCGCGCGCACCGACCGCGAACTGACCGCGCAACTGAAACAAGTGGAAGATCTGCTCGCGGATGGCAAGCATGATGACGCACGGACGATGCTGGAGAAGATCGACGCGCATTATGGCGGGTTGGCTGCGCCGCGCAGCACCGAACTGGCGAAAAAAATCGATGCGCAGCGTTGATCGTGAGTGTTGCTGTTTCACCGAAACATTCGGTCTGGCTTGATTCGGTGGTGTCGGTCGGAGTCTGCCCCATACCGACTATCGATCAGCCCGTGCGGCCCGCAACACTTCGATGACAGATTCGAGGGCCAGCTGGCGGTTTACTGCATGTGCCTAATCGTCAATAAAATACCTTCGTCGATAAAACGCGTGGACCCCTTGAGCATCAGTCTTTCGACGCGCAGCCTGCTCCATACAGGTCGTGATACACCTGGCTCACACGCTCTTCCAGCTCGCCAGCTTGACGGCCCTTGTTGAAGGCGTCGTTGAGCTGCCTCTCGGCCAGGTGAAGGCTACGCAGGAACCGTTTGGCGTCGTTCGAGAGCGCGAGCTTGGCCATCTGCTGTTCCAGGCTTGCTTCGTCGCCTCTAGCCAGTGCCTGGGGGTTTTCCGGGGTGGATTCAGTGAGCATGGGCGGTATATGGGTGGAGTCGTTCATGGCCGATAGTCAAGCAAGACACTTGCCAATACGTCCTTGACCCATGCATCCCGCAGGGCCGCCAGATGCGGGACCCGGCACCCCGCTCAAGCGCTCACACGGGCTCAAGTTGCGCGCAAGGCGCACCACAGCCGAAGCGATCATTGGGTGACGCGATGGCCTGTTTCACCGGCCGATGACGGCGAAAATTGCCTCTACCTGACGTCCACGGTCAGCAAGGCGCCTGCAGCTTCTGGGTCATTCGAGGAAGACGAATCGCGCCACCCAGGCGCAACGCGCATGAGTTGCCGGAAGCGCTGCCTCGCCGGCGCCCATGGCTATCGCAGTTGCCTGGGAGTCGGCGAACAGCTACAACGATGGGCAAGCCGACCAAGGGTTCAGTCTTCGCAGGCGCTTTGACACGACTGTTGATCACCGTAGTTTCCGCCGGACGATGGATCAGACCATGTCAGTACCGTCGATCAGGCATCACCGATCAGGTAAGCGATGAGCCATCGACCACAGCGCGGTATATCCGCCGGTGATCGCTGCGTCGAGGCGCGTCGACGGGAGTCGTCCACGCAGCAGTCCGCAAGCCGCGGCAGGCGTATCCGGCAATTCGGTACGAACCGCTGATGGCGGCCACGCAGCGGTGGTTCACGTTTTCACTGGTTGCGACCACGCTGCTCGGCATTGCCGTCGGCTGGATCTGCAACCGTCATTTGACATCGCAGCAGGCGGTCGATGTTGCGGCAGATCTGTCCATCATCACCGACGCGTTTCTGCGGCTGATCAAGATGATCATCGCACCATTGGTGTTCGCTTCGCTGGTGACGGCAATCGCGAGAATGGGTGGGGCTGCCGAGATCAGTCGAGTCGGGCTGAAGGCGCTGGCGTGGTTCCTTGGCGCATCCTGTGTTTCCCTGACGATCGGTTTGCTGATGGCGCACTGGTTGCAGCCTGGCGCGGTGCTGCACGTTCCAGCACAGCATCCACTCGCCCTACCGGGGTCTGCAAGCGGCGTGGACGCCGCAGACTTTACGTTTGCGGGTTTTGTGACACACCTGATCCCGCGCTCGTTCGCCGAGGCCATGGCCGGCAACGAGATTCTGCAAATTGTGGTGTTCTCGATTTTCGTCGGGGCGGCAGCGGCGGCGCTCAAGGACAAGGCGCTGCAGTTCGTTGAACTCGTCGAGCAGCTCGCTGCCGTCATGTTCAAAGTGACGGACTATGTGATGAAGGCGGCGCCGCTCGCGATCTTTGCCGCACTGGCGAGTTCGATCTGTATTCATGGCATCGGCATCGTCGGAACTTATGCGCGATTCGTGGCGGGCTTCTATCTTTCGCTGGGTATCCTGTGGGGCATTCTGGTCGCGGCGCTTCTGCTCATCGCTGGCTCGCGCGGTTGGCGCCTGCTTGCTGGCATCCGACAACCCGTGTTGCTCGCCTTTGCCACGTCGTCGTCCGAGGCGGCATATCCGCGCCTGCTGGAAGCACTGGTCGCCTTCGGTATACCTCGCCGCATCGCAAGTTTTGTGTTGCCGCTAGGTTATTCGTTCAACCTGGACGGCGCTATGATGTATTGCACGTTTGCGATACTGTTCATTGCGCAGGCATATGGCGTCGAGCTTACGATCACCCAACAGATCGCGCTGTTTGGCCTGCTTATCGTGACCACCAAGGGCGTCGCTGGCGTTCCACGCGCCGCGATCGCCGTGATCGCCGTAACGTTGCACTATTTCAATCTGCCGGACAGCGGCATTGCGCTCATCCTCGCGGTCGACCATATCCTGGACATGGGGCGTTCGGCGACGAACATACTCGGCAATTCCGTTGCCGCCGCCGTCGTCGCCAGGTGGGAAGGTCAAATCGGGCCAACGTCGAATGCCAGTCCTTTGTGAGTCCGTGATTTCCATCGCAGTGAATGATTGCCACTCCAACCGATGATGATTTCATATGCCTGCCATTGCCTATCTTGAATGCTCCCGCTGCCACGCACGACTCTCGGCCGACACGCCGCAGACGCTGTGCACGCAATGCCCGGAGCAGCCGGCCGGGGCACTTTATGTGCGGTACGACCTGACGCATCTGCATGGTCGATCGCCGCACGAGGTCGTCGGCGATGACGCCACGTCGCCCTGGAGCGGCATGTGGCGCTATCGCGCCGTGCTGCCGGACGTCGAGCCGGTCACGCTTGGTGAAGGCTGGACGCCGATGCTGCGTAGCAAGCGCCATCCGGGCGCGTGGCTGAAAGAGGAGGGCGCCAATCCTACCGGTTCCTTCAAGGCGCGCGGGCTGGCACTGGCGGTGACAATGGCGCGGCATTATGGCCTGCGGAAACTGGCCGTCCCGTCCGCCGGAAATGCAGCGGGCGCGTTGGCCGCGTACGCCGCGGCGGCGGACATCGAAGCGCACATCTTCATGCCGCGTGATGTGCCGCTGGCGAACTATGTGGAAGCGATGGCCTACGGCGCGAACGTGACCCTCGTCGATGGCGTCATTTCTGATTGCGCCCGGATCGTCGGTGAGCGCAAGCAAAGCGAAGGCTGGTTCGATATCTCCACACTGAAGGAGCCGTTTCGTGTGGAGGGCAAGAAAACCATGGGCTACGAACTGGTCGAACAGCTTGGGTGGGAGTATCCCGATGCGGTGTTCTATCCCACCGGCGGCGGCGTTGGCCTCATTGGCATGTGGAAGGCGTTCGAGGAACTGGAGCAACTGGGCTGGGTGAAGCCAGGCAAACGTCCGCGCATGTTTGCGATCCAGTCCGCTGGATGCGCGCCGGTCGTGCAGGCTTTCGAGGACGGAGCGGCGACAAGCCAGATGTGGCAGAACCCGGCGACGGCCGCCTCGGGCCTGCGCGTGCCGAAAGCCTATGGTGACTACATCATCCTGGACATTCTTCGCGCATCCGGCGGCATGGCCGTTGCAGTTTCCGACGAAGACATTTTCGCCTCCCTGCGAGACTGGGCCGCCAACGAAGGTGTGTTCCTGTCACCCGAGGGCGCGGCGGCAACGGCTGCTTATGACCACCTGCTGGCGACCGGTGTGCTTGATGCTTCGGACCGTGTCGTCCTGTTCAACACCGGCGCCGGCTTGAAATACACGGACGTCACCGCGGCCGCTTTGCATCTGAAGCAGCCCAGTCAGGCCTGACCTTTTCTCTGGCTCCGCTTGCTCTCGTTAAATCATGTGCATCGAATCATGACGCAGCGTTAACGAAGAGAGCCTTTAAATCATCGCTTGATGCCCATCACGGTTTCGGCAAGCGCATCGAACTGCGCGTTGCCACAGCGAGGTCGCTCTTCGCGCAGAACACCTGATGTCGGGAACACCAGCCAGCTTGGTTACGGGACTGCATGGCCAGGAGCGGATCAAGCCGTAGGTTCGCCGCTCTTATCGAACGGCTCGTCAAGGAGGCACGTCATGGGTAGGTTGCGAAGGTTTGGACCTCGTGTTTTTGTCGCGACGGTTATCCTCGTCGCCTCAGTCTGCTGCGTCTCATCCGCTTATCCGCCAGCGACACCTCCGACCAGCGCGCCAGCGGCGAGCGCGGCTCCGGCGATCGAGCCGGGCGTACTCGATGAACTGAATCGGATGGGTGCCTACCTGCGCACGCTGAACATGTTCACGCTGCAGATAGACGGCACCATCGATGAGGTGCTGTTGAGCGGGCAAAAAGTGCAGTTCGGCGGAAAGGCCGTCTACAAGTTCCACAAGCCCGACGGCCTGTTCCTCAGCCTGGATACCGATCGTCAGCAGCGGGAGTTTTACTTCAACGGCAAGACGTTCACGCTGTATTCGCCGCGCATGCATTTTTACGCGTCGACGCCCGCGCCCGCGACGGTGCGGGAACTGATGAACGATCTGGACAAGAAATACGGGATCCAGCTGCCCATTTCCGACCTGTTCCTCTGGGGTACGGACGCCGCCCGTCAGGATGCGATCAAGAGCGGCATCGATGTGGGACCGGCACGCATCAACGGCGCGGTGTGCGAGCAGTTCGCGTTCCGCCAGGCGGGCGTGGATTGGCAGGTATGGATACAGCACGGCGACACGCCGCTGCCGCGCAAGCTGGTGATCACCACCACCGATGATGATGCGCAGCCTCAATACGTGGCCGTGCTTACGTGGGACATGACAACCAAGGTGCCCGAATCGGCCTTTTCGTTCACGCCGCCCAAGGATGCGCATCGCATCACGTTCGCCACGGTGGACGCCACGGCCGCCAGCGCGGTGAAGGAGTAGCGCCATGTCCATTAACGCATATGGTCATCGATCGAATTTCGCCTTGTTCGTGGTGCTGATTGCCATCGTCGGCCTGGCGTTCATTACGGCGTGCAACGCACGCGAAATTCGCGGTGGCACTCGCACCAGCATCAATGGCGGTGGTGGTGTTAACAGAAACGCCAATGCCAACGTCAACCGTAACGCCAACGTCAATCGCAATACCAACGTCAACGTGAACCGCAACGTCGATGTGAATGTCGACAACAACTGGAATCACGGCATGGGCGGATGCTGCTATCACCCGGTGGCCACCGCCGCGGCGGTGACGGCGACGGTGGCTGTTACGGCGGCCGTCGTCGGCTCGATGGTCCATTCGGTGCCGGCCACTGGCTGCCAGACCGTGGTGGTCAACGGCTTGGGCTATACCCAGTGCGGGTCCACCTGGTACCAGCCTCAATACGCTGGCACTCAAGTCACTTACGTGGTGGTCAACCCGCCCGGGTAGTGCTGATGGCAGGCTTTGTAGCACCGGCCACGGCGAACAGGCCGGAGCCCGCAACCCTCATCCCGGCATCAGCCATCCCGGCATCAGCGCGACAGCTCGATCGCGTAAGTCGCGGTGCCGTCACCGTGATCCTTGATCTCGTGGATGTGCCCAAGCCCTGCTTCGCGGGCCACGTCCTGTTTGCCGGCAGCACCGTCGAACACGATTGCGCCATGGGTCTTCATGGGTGCGAAGCGCCATGAGGTGGGCTCGAGATCCTTCGCAGTGATCTGTCGATGGCGTTGCAGCCACCTGACCAGGATCTCGCGGGTGCCGTCCGGTGCGGCCAGCAAAATATTCTTGCCATCGAGACCGGGGAAGTTGCCACCGCCGCTGGCGCGGTAGTTGTTGGTGACGACGATGAACGGCTGGTCCGGCTTGACCGGCTTGCCGTGCCAGGTCAGCGAAGTGATGCGCTGGCCAGCCGGCTTCGAGACGTCGATGACATAGTGGATGCCGCCCTGGATCTGGTCGAAATTGAAGCCGGGGTAGTGGCTGTTGATCAGAGTCTGTTCGCCGCTCTTGGTCGGGTCGATGCGGTTGAAACGTTCGGCGGATTTTTCCAGCCATGCCTTGAGGCCGGCGCCATCGATCTTCACCGCGGCCAGCGTGTTCGGGTAGAAATACAGGTCGGCGGCGCTGCGCACAGTGAGCGGGCCAGCGGCGACATCGGTGTAGTCATCGGGGCCGCCGAAGCCGGTGCGAAACGCGGCTGCGGACGACAGCACCGGCACATTCGCAAGCTCTGGATGCAGTCGTGGCAACTCCGCCCGCACATAGTCCGCCTGCGCGGCGTTGATTGCGGCAAGCGCGGTCATGTTGCCTTCGTCGGCAAAGTAGCTGCTCATGCGCAGCGTGCTTTGGCCGATCGGCGTGTTGACGTAGGTGATCGCCGCTTCATGCACCTTTTGCACCAGCGGTGCGATTTCGGGGTCGATCGGCACGCACTGATTTTTTTGCGCACAGATCGGCCGAACTTCGCTATGCGTATTGTCGAGGTCGACAACCCAGCGACCATGCTGGCGATTCAGCACCAGCTGGACGACGCCAAGATCCTTGCCGAAGAAACCACCCATCACCGCAGGCACGTTGCGCACGAAGCCAAGCCTGGCATCGACGTCCTGCATGCCCGCGTAGCGTGGGCCGGGAAATTCGGTATGCGCGTGGCCGAGCAGCAGCACGTTGATGCCCGGTACGCCAGCCAGATACCAGCCCGCGTTTTCCATCTGCGGTGTGTACGGCGCGGTATCCAGGCCGCCGTGAACAATCGCCACGACCACGTCGGGGTGCCGTGCTTCGAGCTGCGGCAGGTACTTCTGCGCCGCCTCGACCACACCACTGACGGTAACCTTGCCGGCCAGATTCTGCTTGTCCCACTGCATGATCGGTGGCGGAGTGAAGCCGATGATGCCGATCTTCAGCGGCACGCTGACCTTGCTGCCGTCCTGCGTGTAGGCCTCGATCGTTTTGGTGACCACTGCCCATGGCTGGAAGATCGGTGCGCCATCGCGTGCGCTGCTGACGTTGGACAGCACCAACGGGAAATGCGGGCCGGCGCAGCGGTTCGAGTGACCGCCGTCCACGTTCATCGGCGTGCCGGTGACCTGCGACAGAAAGCCCAGACCGTAATTGAACTCGTGATTGCCGATGGTGCCGCCGTCATAGCCGAGCGCATCCATCGCCTGATAGATCGCCAGCTCCTGATCGCAGCCCACCGGCTTCACCAGTGCCTGATAGTCCGCCACGACGCTGCCCTGGATGGTGTCGCCGCTGTCGAACAGGAAGGTGTTGGGAAATTCAGCGCGAGCGCGACGGATCAGCGTGGCAGTGCGCTCAAAGCCGAGCGAATCGTCCGGCCTGAGCTTGTAGTAGTCGTAGCTCAACACGTTTGCATGGATGTCGGTGGTTTCCAGGATCGCCACTTTCGCGCGCGCGCCATCGGACAGCTCGACCGGCTTGGAAGCATGGCTGGCACAGCCGGCGAGCAGGGCGACAGTCAACGCGACAAGCGAAGTGGCGAGTGGGGTGAAGCGAAGCGACATGGCAGTTCCGTGAGATGCGTGTAGACCCTGAGCGTAAAAACTAGCAGATCGAGATGACAGATCCTGCCCTTAACTCTGTATCGCGTGGCTGTGATTATGAAGGGCTACTCCTCCTTGGTCCGAAGAAGGGGAGCCACACGCAAGGCCGTGGATCGTAGGTTGGGGTGAGCGCAGCGATGCCCAACTTCACCGCAAGCGCCATGTTGGGCATCGCTGCGCTCACCCCAACCTACGGTGGCTTTGGAGCTGGAGATTTCCGCGAGCACCCGCCCCTCATCCCAACCTTCTCCCCAAAGGGGAGAAGGGGCGAACGAAAAACGCCGCCCGAAGGCGGCGTTTGATTTTGTTTTATTGAAGCTGGTTACTTGGCTTGATCGACGATCCAGGTGACGGCAGCCTTGACCTGTGCATCGGTCAGCGCCGGGTTGCCACCCTTCGCCGGCATGAAGTTGCCGTCCGGGCCGTGGTAACCCTCGGTCGCATGCTTGATCAGCGTGTCGAGGCCTTCGGCGATGCGTGGACCCCACATGGCCTTGTTGCCCAGCTTCGGCGCGCCAGCGACACCGGCGGTGTGGCAGCTGGTGCACAGGTTGTCGTAGATGGTCTTGCCGTCGGTGCTGCCACCGTAGGCAACTTGCGACGCAGCGGCCTTGGCGGCAGCGTCGGCAGCGGCCTGCATGGCAGCGCGACCGGTGTTGCCGGCATACACGGCGCCTGCCGGGGCAATCCGTTCGGCGATCTGCGCCGATTCGTTCGGATTGGTTTCATGCGGCTCGTGCTGGTAAATCTCGAAGCCGGCGAAGATCAGTACCAGTGTCAGCACAGCCAGGCCGCCGATCATCAGCGAAAGTTGGCGGATGGTTGCCTGGTCGGATTTGCTCATGGGACCGCTCACGCACGTACTCCTTTCAGTAGGCAAGCCGGAAAACCACGATGGCTGTTCCGGCATGCCTGAATGCTTGTTCTGTTTCACCGGTCTGATGCAGTGGACCGGCGTGGATTGCCGTACGTGCAGATGCACGGCATCGATGCCTGGTTGCCGCCAGACCCTAGGTCTTGAGCTCGGACAGACAACCAGTCGCGGATTATAAACGAAGCGCGCCGCAAGTTTCAGGCCTTCCGGCAGCTGTTTCGAATGCCCTGACCCCTTCGATGCGGGTGCGACCGTTGCCTGCGCAGGCTGAAAAGCATCCGCAAATACCCCGCAAAGGCAGGCTCACCCTGCCATCGGTCACGGCTTACCCCTGTCAACCGGCATTGTTCAAGCTCGTTCAACAACCCCTATGCTTTGACCCAAGAAGAGCCCGTCGCACGAAAGCCTCGACCGGGTGAAGCCCGACAAACTCCGGACACATCCGACATATAGATATGTATATGCTGCGTTGTTGTGTGCCGGGTAGCCACACTGATTAGGCCAGGAGTTTTACATGTCGCGTTTTTGGAAAATCGCGTTGATTGTCATTGCCGTGATCGTGGTGGCAATCGTCGGTTTCCGCCTGCTGCACAAACCGAGCACAGGCCAGACCGGTGAAGGTCATCACCGGCATGGCGCAGGTCAGGGCCAGCAGAGTGCGGACAAGGATCAGCAGAGCAGCTCGGACAAGGCCGCCAACGGCCAGGACAACGGACCGGTGCCGGTTACGGTCGAGCCGGTAACCAAGCAGAACGTACCGGTCTATCTGACGGCGCTGGGCACGGTACAGGCGCTCAACACGGTGACTGTGAATTCACAGGTCGCCGGCCAGATGCTGACGATCAACTTCAAGGAAGGCCAGGCGGTGCACAAGGGCGAAGTGCTGGCGCAGATCGATCCGCGCACCTTCCAGGCCGCCTACGATCAGGCAGCGGCCAAGCAGAAGCAGGACGAAGCCCAGCTCGCCACCGCGCAAAGCACGCTTAAACGCAACCAGGCGCTGGTCGCCAACGGTTATGTCGCTGCGCTCGATATGGATACCTTCCGCAACAACGTGGCCCAGCTCGAAGCGACGGTGGTCGCGGACGCGGCGAATGTCCGCTCCACGAAGGTGCAGCTGGATTTCACCAAGATCATCTCGCCGATCGACGGCATTGCCGGCATCCGCAATGTCGATCCGGGCAATGTGGTGGCCACCACCACGGCGATCGACACGTTGACCCAGATCCAGCCGATCTACGTGATATTCAACCTGCCTGAGGTGAACCTGGAGATGGTGCGTGCTGCCGCCACCAAGGGCACCGATCCGCTTGAGGTGATCGCACTGGATCGCACCGACGCCCACCCGCTAGACACCACCGGTGTGCTGCAGGTCATCGACAACCAGATCGACATCACGACCGGCACGTTCAAGCTGCGTGCGCAGTTCGCGAATCCCAGCAGCAGTCTTTGGCCCGGCCAGTTCGTCAATGTGCAACTGAAGGTACGCACCGTTGATGGTGGCCTGGTCGTGCCGGCACAGGCAGTGCAGCGTGGTCCGGATGGCGACTACGTCTATCTGGTGCAGGACGACCAGACGGTGAAGATGCAGCCGGTCACGCTGGCCGGTGAAGTCGGCGACAGCCACGTGATGATCAGCGCCGGCCTGTCCGTGGGCGAGCAGGTGGTCACCGAAGGTCAGTTCCGTCTCAAGCCGGGCAGCAAGGTCAACGCGCTGAAGCCCGGCCAGGTGCCGGCGGCGCCGAACAGCGCCGAACTGGATAAGGCCAAGAAGAATCAGAACGGTGGCAAGCGCCGTGGTCAATGACCTCGACGCGCTACGAGCAACGGAGTCGACCACGCGGTGGACGACTTCGTTGCAGCGGTGCCATGGACGACTTCGCCGCGGCTGTCTGCCGCCCCTGTTCCACTGAAGGTCGCCAGCGACCTCGCCTACTGACGGTTCCGACGCCCCATGGGATTCTCCACGCTCTTCATCCGCCGACCGATCGCCACCTCGCTATTGATGGTGGCGGTGCTGCTGCTTGGCATCCTCGGCTACCGGCAATTGCCGGTGTCGGCGTTGCCCGAGATCGAGGCACCCAGCCTGGTGGTGAGTACCCAGTATCCGGGTGCCAGCGCCGCGACGATGGCCTCGCTGGTCACCACGCCGCTGGAGCGTCAGCTCGGGCAGATCTCCGGTCTGTCGATGATGACTTCCGATTCGTCGGCGGGCCTGTCGACCATCGTGCTGCAGTTCAACATGGACCGCGACATCGACATCGCCGCGCAGGATGTACAGGCAGCGATCAATCAGGCGAAGGGGACGTTGCCGAGTACGCTGCCCTATCCGCCGGTGTACAACCGGGTGAATCCGGCCGACGCGCCGATCATGACGCTCGAGCTCACCTCGGACAGTCGCCCACTGCGTGACGTCAACGACTACGCCGACTCGATCCTGGCGCAGAAACTGTCACAGGTGCAGGGCGTGGGTCTGGTCTCGATCGCCGGCAATGTACGGCCGGCGGTGCGCATCCAGGTGAATCCGGCGCAGCTGGCTAATCTCGGCCTGACCATGGAGGACGTGCGCAATGCGTTGACCGAGGCGAACGTCAACGCGCCCAAGGGCACGCTGAACGGTGCGACGCAGTCCTACACCATCAGCACCAATGACCAGCTGGCCACCGCCGCCGAGTACAAGAGCACGATCATTTCGTACAGCAGTACGACCAATGCGCCCGTGCGTTTGTCCGATGTAGCGAATGTGGTCGATGGCGTCGAGAACGACCAGCTGGCTGCCTGGGCCAATGGCAAGCCAGCCGTGCTGCTGGATATCCGCCGTCAGCCGGGCGCGAACATTGTGCAGACGGTGCAGCAGATCCGGCAGATCCTGCCGCAGCTGCGCAGCGTGCTGCCGGCCGACGTCCATCTGGGCGTGTTCGCCGATCGCACGATCACCATCCGTGCTTCCGTCGAGGACGTGGAGTTCACCCTGCTGCTCACCATCGGCTTGGTGGTAGCGGTGATCTTCGTGTTCCTGCGCCGGTTGTGGGCCACGATCATTCCGTCCGTTGCGGTGCCGCTGTCGCTGCTTGGCACGTTTGGTGTGATGGCGTTCGCCGGCATGTCGCTGGACAACCTCTCGCTGATGGCGCTGACCGTGGCCACCGGCTTCGTGGTGGACGATGCGATCGTGATGATCGAGAACATCGTGCGCTACATCGAGCAGGGCATGGACGGCAAGGAAGCGGCCGAGGTTGGCGCGAAGGAAATTGGTTTTACGGTGCTGTCACTGACCGTTTCGCTGACCGCTGTATTCCTGCCGCTGCTGCTGATGCCCGGTGTCACCGGACGCCTGTTCCACGAGTTCGCCTGGGTGCTGACCATCGCCGTGGTGATCTCGATGCTGGTGTCACTGACACTGACGCCGATGATGTGCGCGTACTTGCTGAAGCCCGACGAGTTGCCCGAGGGCGATGACGCACACGAGCGGCACGCGGCCGCCGGCAAGCAGAACCTGTGGACGCGCACGGTCGGCCTTTACGAGCACACGCTGGACTGGGTGTTCGATCATCGGCCGCTGACCATGTTTGTGTTCGCCTCCGCGGTGGTGCTCACCGTCTTCCTGTACATCGTGATACCGAAAGGCCTGCTGCCCGAACAGGACACCGGCCTGGTCACCGGCGTGGTACAGGCTGACCAGAACGTCGCGTTCCCACAGATGGAGCAGCGCACCCAGGCAGTAGCCGAGTCGCTGCGCAAGAATCCCAATGTGGCGGGCGTGGCGGCGTTTATCGGTGCCGGTTCGATCAATCCAACGCTTAACCAGGGGCAGCTCAGCATCGTGCTGAAGGACCGTGGCGATCGCCGTGGCCTTGACGATGTCCTGTCCAGCTTGCAGAACGATGCGGCGGGCATCCCCGGCGTCGCGCTGTACCTGAAGCCCGTGCAGGACGTGACGCTGGACACACGCGTCGCCGCCACCGAATACCAGTACTCGATGTCGGATGTGAATTCGGACGAACTGGCGACCTACGCCGAGCGGATGACCCAGGCGTTGCGCGATCTGCCGGAACTGTCCGACGTCGACAACAATCTGGCCAACCAGGGTAACGCGCTCAAACTGACCATCGATCGCGAGAAGGCGAGCCGGCTCGGCGTGCCGATTCAGACCATCGACGACACGCTGTACGACTCGTTTGGCCAGCGCCAGATCTCCACCATCTTCACCCAGCTCAACCAGTACCGCGTAGTGCTCGAAGTGGCGCCGCAGTTCCGTACCAGTACCGCCCTGCTCAACCAGCTCACCGTCAAGAGCAACGGCAGTGGCGCACTGACCGGCAGCAACGCCACCAGTTTCGGCCTGGCCGCTTCCAGCAACTCCTCGACCAGCACCGGCATCAGCGTGGCCAACACCGGCATCATCATCGGCAACGGTGGCACGATCCCGCTCGCTTCGCTGGCAGCTTCCGTCAACACCAATGCGCCGCTGGTGATCAGTCATCAGCAGCAGCTGCCGGCGGTGACGGTGTCGTTCAATCTGGCACCGGGCTACTCGCTGTCACAGGCGGTGGACGCGATCGGCAAGGTGGAGCAGAAGCTGAACTTCCCGCCGCAGGTACGTGGTCAGTTCATCGGCAAGGCAGCGGAGTTCTCGTCTTCGCTGAGCAACTACATCCTGCTGCTGCTCGCCTCGGTGATCGTCATCTACATCGTGCTTGGCGTGTTGTACGAGAGCTATATCCATCCGTTGACGATCATTTCCACGTTGCCGCCGGCCGGCGTCGGTGCGCTGCTGGCACTGATCATGTGCGGCATGAGTCTCTCGGTGGATGGCATCGTCGGTATCGTGCTGTTGATCGGCATCGTGAAGAAGAACGCGATCATGATGATCGACTTCGCGATCGGCGCGAAGCGCACCGGCATGAGCGCGAAGGACGCGATCCGCCGCGCCTGCCTGCTGCGTTTCCGCCCGATAATGATGACCACCGCCGCGGCGATGCTCGGTGCGCTGCCGTTGGCGCTGGGCACCGGCATCGGTGCGGAGCTGCGACGCCCGCTGGGTGTGTCGATCGTCGGTGGTCTGCTGCTGTCGCAGTTGGTGACGCTGTACACCACCCCGGTGATCTATCTGTACATGGAGCGTTTCTCCGACTGGCTGGCGCATCGTCGCGAGCAGCGTGCACTGTTACAGGCGCGGGGCACGGCGTGAGGCTGCGATCCAGATCTTTCGACGCAGGCATCGAGCGGACATCACGAAAGGGGCGAGCCCGCGGGCCAGCGCCCCTTTCGGCGTTCCGTCTGTCATGACTCGATGCAGCTGCATGACTCAACGCGTCGATCCTGGTTCAACGCTTTGGCGGTTGGTGCGTTGAGTCACCCATGAAGCGAAGCTACCCTGTCAATTCCCCCTTGCCGAGCGCGAGGGCTGGATCAGCCGCATGAATATCTCTGGTCCTTTCATTCGTCGCCCGATCGGCACTTCGCTGCTGGCCATAGGCGTATTCGCGGTTGGCATCATCTGCTACATCCTGCTCGGCGTAGCGGCATTGCCGAACATGCAGTTTCCTGCGATCTTCGTCACCGCCAGCCAGGCGGGGGCAAGTGCCGGAAACATGGCGTCCACCGTGGCGGCACCGCTGGAGCGGCATCTGGGGCAGGTGCCGGGCATCGATACGATGCGCTCGACCAGTTCGCTGGGCAGCACCCAGGTGCTGCTGATGTTCGACACCGGGCGCAACATCGACGATGCAGCGCGCGATGTGCAGGCGGCGATCAATGCGGCCGCTCCCGATCTGCCGGCCGGTCTGAACAGTCCACCGAGCTACGAAAAGGCCAATCCGAACGACGATCCCATCATCGCGTTCGCGCTGACTTCCGATACCCAGTCGGCGCGCGATCTCTACGATGTGGCCGACTCCCTGCTCGCACAGCGGCTGCGCCAGCTCACCGGCGTATCCGAAGTGGACATCCTCGGCGCGGCGACACCCGCGGTGCGGGTGGACGTGAATCTGCGCGCGTTGAACGCGATGGGCCTGTCACCTGACCAGTTGCGCAACGCGCTGACCGCAGCGAACGTCAGCGAGCCGGAGGGTTTCCTGTCCAACGGTGTGACCACGATGTCGGTAACCGCCAACGATGCGTTGCACACGGCGGCCGATTTCGCCCAGCTGGTGATCTCCACGCACAACAACATTCCGGTGCGCCTGTCCGACGTGGCCAAGGTCTACGACGGCCTGCAGGATGCTTACCAGGCGGCTTGGTTCCAGGGCAAGCCGGCGATCCTGATGTACGTCTACAAGCAGTCCGACGCGAACATCATCGCCACCGTGGATCGGGTCAAGGCCGAGGTGCCGGGACTTCGCAGCTACCTGCACCCGGGCACCACGCTGACACCGTATTTCGATGACACGCCGACGATCCGTGCCTCGCTGCGCGAAGTGCAGCTCACCTTGCTGATCAGCCTGGCGATGGTGGTGATGGTGATGGCACTGTTCCTGCGCCGGCTCGCGCCGACCCTGATCGCAGCGGCGGCCGTACCGCTTTCGCTGGCCGGTGCCGCCGTGGTGATGTACGTGATGGGCTTTACGCTCAACAACCTCACCTTGCTGGCGCTTGTGATCGCGATCGGTTTCGTGGTGGATGACGCGATCGTGGTGATCGAAAACATCATCCGGCACATCGACCAGGGCATGCCGCGATTGCAGGCGGCGCTGACGGGTGCGCATGAGATCGGATTCACCATTGTCTCGATCACCGCCTCGCTGATCGCCGTGTTTATCCCGCTGCTGTTCATGGGCGGCATCACCGGCATGTTCTTCAAGGAGTTCACCCTCACATTGGTCGCGGCGATCGCCATATCGGCGATCGTTTCGCTCACGCTCACCTCGGCGCTGTGCGGGCATTTCCTGAGTGGTCACGACGCGCCGGGCGAGCACCCGTCGGGTCCGGGCAAGCCCTCGAAGCTGGCTGTCGCGCTGGATGCGTTCCACGACGGCATGTTGCGGACATACGCCAGGGCGCTGGATTTTTCGCTGCACCACGCCTTGCTGTTCTCGCTGACGCCACTGATCCTGATCGGCATCACCGTGCTGCTGTTCACCCAGGTCAAGACCGGGCTGTTTCCGCCGCAGGACACCGGCTTGATACGCGGACGTGCCACCTCCGGCTCCACTGTCTCGTTCAAGGATGCGTCGAATCGACAGCAGCGCCTGATCGACATGCTGCTGCGGGATCACGACGTTGCCACCGTGGGTGCGCGCCTTGGCAGCAGTCGGCAAGGCGCCAGCGGTTCGTTCGACATCGAACTGAAGACCCACGCGCAGGGTCGCAAGGACGATACCTTTGCAGTGCTGGCGCGACTGAGTGCCAAGGCCGCCAAGTATCCGGATCTCAATGTGCGTCTGCGGCCGATTCAGGATCTGCCGAGCTTTAGCGGCGGCGGTACAAGCCAGGGCGCGCAGTATCAAATCTCGCTGCAGGGTGATAACCCGGACGAACTGCAGGCCTGGCTGCCCAAACTGGTGGCCGAACTGAAGAAGAACCCCAAGCTGCTGGACGTAGGCAGCGATCTGGATGATGCCGGATTGCAGCAAAACGTTGTGATCGACCGCGACAAGGCGGCGCGCCTGGGTATCTCGGTCGGCACCATCGACGGTGTGCTGTACGACGCGTTCGGCCAGCGCCAGGTGAGCACGATCTACTCCGATCTGAACCAGTACAAAGTAGTAGTGAATGCGCTGCCGAACCAGACCGCCACGCCGGCGGCACTGAACCACATCTACATACCCACCAGCAGCGGCGCGATGACGCCGCTCTCGGCGATCGCCCATCAGGTTGCGGGTCTGGCGCCCACCCAGATCAATCACGAAAACCAGTACACCACGATGGACATGAGCTTCAACCTCGCGCCCGGCGTCAGCATGGGCGAGGCGCTGCAGATCATCCAGGCCACCGGCAACAACATGCGCATGCCGGGTGACATCAAGCTCAACGTGGGTGGCGATTTCCGCCGCTTCCAGCAATCGCAGAGCGGCATGCTGTGGCTGGTGCTCGGTGCGATCCTCACCGTCTATATCGTGCTTGGCATCCTGTACGAAAGCCTGATCCATCCGGTGACCATTCTGTCCACCCTGCCTGCCGCTGGCGTCGGCGCGCTGCTGGCGCTGTGGATCACCGGCACCGAGCTCTCGATCATCGCCCAGATCGCGCTGGTGCTGTTGATCGGCATCGTCAAGAAGAACGCGATCATGATGATCGACTTCGCCCTGGTCGCCGAACGCGAGCATGGCAAGTCGCCCCTGGAGGCAGCGCGCGAAGCCTGCCTGGTACGCTTTCGGCCGATCATGATGACAACCATGGTCGCCATCCTCGCCGCGCTGCCGATCGCCATTGGCCTGGGCGAAGGCTCCGACCTTCGCCGCCCGCTCGGCATCGCGATGATTGGCGGCCTCCTGATCTCGCAAAGCCTGACCCTGCTTAGTACCCCCGCACTGTATGTAATCTTCTCGTGCCTCGCGGCGCGCTGGAAAAGCTGGAACGTGCAACGGCGCGAGCGTGCCCGATCAGGCCGCCCGCTGGGCGCGCGAGGCTGATTCGAGTAGGCTTAGGCGAGCTACTGAAACTGAAGCGGGGCTGTCTGGTTCATGCGGTCAGATGAATGCGCTAGGCTGAGCAGCCATGTGGACAAGGCTGCCAAGTCCGCGATTAGCGGGCGATGAGGCAGCATTCAGTCCCGGCAGGGGGTTTTGCCGTCATACTCACAACCAGTTAACCCTGAGGTAGCTATCACTGATCGCGGTTCCGAAACGGAGCGCATGCGATAGACGATGAAACCCGCCAGCCCTGAAACAGGAGATGTTCCATGAAGATGACCCGTCAACCTTTGATCTGCGCCCTATCGCTAGCCGCCGTACTTGCCCTGAGTGCCTGCAGTGGCCACAGTGACGAGTCGGCTACGCCCGCAGCGGCTCCGGCTAGCACTGCGGCAACTCCGCCGGCAGCCAGCACCGCCGCCGCCATGCCTGCCGCCACCAGCACGGCTATGACGCCGCCGGCCAGCAGCACTGCCGCCATGCCGCCGGCCAGCAGCACCGCTGCCATGCCAGCGACGGCCAAGACTTCCGCACAGTAAGCCTGAGCTTGTCGAAAGTCGTGGTTTTCCATGACCGGACACAGGTCGCCCGTAAGGGGCCTGGGTGAAATAAAAGCTCGCCGGAACCAAGGGACCAGGAGCGCGGCCATGTCGCGCTCCTGGCTCTTTGTCGCATGGTGAGCACTAGCCGCCGTGCCACGCCGGCCGGACGCTGTGACAGCTCGACCATCGCGGATCATCCCCGCCAGCTGCGGCCGTTGCGCCAACAGCTCAGCCAAAGACGGTCACAAACCACGCAACCGCGCTGACCCTTGCCTGCCGATGACTCCCTGGCGGCGACGCGTATACGCAGAACTACCGACGAGACAGCTTTTCGCCAAGCGGCGGCACAGTACGCCGCTGTATGCCGCGAGCATGGTCAATGTGGCCGGTTGGGGCGAAAATGGGCGACTTGTGTTTGCGCGGGACGGTGCCATCTCCGTCCTGATCATTTCCAGATCCATGTTTACCAGCGGAGATTTCCATGTCTGACAGCAAGCCCACGCCGCCGACCGGTGGCAGCAAGATCACCATCACCGACGGCAAGCTGCACGTGCCGAACCAGCCGATTGTGCCGTTCATCGAAGGCGACGGCATTGGCCCGGATATCTGGCGCGCCTCGGTGCGCGTGCTCGATGCGGCCGTGGCCAAGGCCTATGGCGGCGAGCGCAAGATCCACTGGATGGAAATCCTGGCGGGCGAGAAGGCATTCAACGAAACCGGTAGCTGGCTGCCAGAGGAAACCGTCGAGGCCTGCCGCGATTACCTGGTCTCGATCAAGGGCCCGTTGACCACGCCAGTCGGCGGCGGCATCCGCTCGCTCAACGTGGCGTTGCGCCAGCAGCTGGATCTGTATACCTGCCTGCGCCCGGTGCGCTGGTTCAAGGGTGTGCCGTCGCCGGTGAAGAAGCCGGAAGACGTCGACATGGTGATCTTCCGCGAGAACTGCGAGGACATCTACGCCGGCATCGAATTCCAGGAAGGCACGCCCGAAGCGGCGAAATTCCTGGCCCTGCTGAAGGAACATTTTCCGGACCGCTTCAAGAAGATCCGCTTCCCGGAAACCTCCGGCATCGGCATCAAGCCGGTCTCGAAAGAAGGTACGGAGCGCCTGGTGCGCGCGGCATTCAAGTATGCGATCGAGAATGATCGCCGCTCGGTGACGCTGGTGCACAAGGGCAACATCATGAAGTACACCGAAGGCGCGTTCCGCGACTGGGGCTATGCGCTGGCGAAGAACGAATTCGGTGCGGTCGAGCTGGATGGCGGCCCGTGGATGAGTTTCAAGAACCCGAAGACCGGCAAGGAAATCGTGGTCAAGGATGTGATCGCCGATGCGTTCCTGCAGCAGATCATGACCCGCGCGAAGGAATACGACGTCGTCGCCACGCTTAACCTCAACGGCGACTACATTTCCGACGCGCTGGCGGCGGAAGTGGGCGGCATCGGCATCGCGCCGGGCGGCAACATCAACTATGTCACTGGCCACGCGGTATTCGAGGCCACCCATGGCACCGCGCCGAAGTACGCCGGGCTGGACAAGGTCAACCCGGGCTCGGTGATCCTGTCCGGTGAGCTGCTGCTGCGTCACTTGGGCTGGAACGAGGCGGCCGACGCGATCATCCATGCGATGGACAAGGTGATCGCCGCCAAGACGGTGACCTATGACTTTGCCCGCATGATGGATGGCGCCAAGGAAGTGAAGTGCTCCGAGTTCGGCGATGCGCTGATCGCGGCAATGTAAATCGTCGTCCAAACGGATGGCTGGAACGGGGCGCTTCGGCGCCCCGTTTTTTTTTGGGCGAGAGAACTATGTTGCGCCTGCAGGAGCTTTGCGCCTTCCTCTGCTAGCAGGGGAGGGCCGGGGTGGGGTTGCCCTTCGTCGTTCGAAGATCAAAAGCTTCACCCCCCCCCAACCACCCCCTGCAAACAGGGGGAGGAGCTAAAGGCCAAAGCCAAAGCCAAAGCCAAAGCCATGGCGTCATCCTCGGCATGTGGTTCCCGCCACTGTTTGCGGCACTGCCAGAGCGCGAACAGCAGCGCTCCCTCCCCTGCTGGCAGGGGAGGGTTGGGGTGGGGTCGCTCTTGATCTTCCAGGCGCAACGGGAAGCAGCGCTTACACTGTCGCCATGGACGTCAGCCCGTCGAATCGTCAAAACGTGTCCGACCCCCAGGCGCTTGCCGCCGCGGCGCTGCTGGTGGACGCGTTTGCCGACTACAACGCACGCTTCGCCGACATCACCCGGCGTGCGCGGCGGCGCTTTGAGCGGCGTGACTGGCGCGGTGCTGGCGTTGACGCCCGAGCGCGAATCGATCTTTACGACATCTGCATACGTGAAACGCAGGGGCGACTGGATCTGTTGCTCGACGACCGGCTGCGCTCGCGTGCACTGTGGGTCGCGATGCGCCACGACTACGAACAGCTCGTCGCCTCACTGGCCGATCGCGAGCTTTACAAAACCTGGTTCAGCTCGTTGTCGCGGCGGCAATTCCACACGCCTGGAGTGGCGCCGGAGATCGAGTTCGTGGCGCTGGATCGCGACCCTTATACCGAAGGCAGCGACGCGGCACCGCATCGTCACTATGCGACGGGCAGCAACCTGTCCGAGACATGCGAACGGCTGCTGCTGGACCCCGGGTTTGCCTATGCCGACGTTGCGTCTTGTGCGGCGCGATTGGCCGATGCACTAACCGCGCGCTTGGACGAAACGGGTTTGCCGGCGATCGAATCGATCGACGTGCTGCAGGCGGTGTTCTATCGCGAGCGACGCGCGTATCTGGTCGGGCGCCTGCGTGGCGGTCATCGTCGGCATCCGCTGGTGATCGCCTTGGTGCATGCCGACAGCGGTGTGCGGGTGGATGCGTTGCTTGTCACGCGGGAGCAGGTGTCGATTCTGTTCGGCTATGCGCGCAGCTATTTCCATGCCGACATCGACAACGTAGGCGCGGTGGTGGCGTTCGTGCGTGCGTTGTTGCCGCACAAGCCGCTGGAAGAGTTGTACAGCGTGCTGGGTCGTGCCAAGCAGGGCAAGACCGAGCGCTACCGCCGTGTGTTTGCGCATCTGGCGATCCATCCGCAGGAGCAGCTGGTGCATGCCGACGGCAAGCGCGGCATGGTGATGGTGGTGTTCACCCCGCGCGATCTGCCGGTGGTGTTCAAGCTGATACGCGACCGTTTCAGCTGGCCAAAAGATACGGTGCGCAGGCAGGTGGAAGAAAAATATCGGCTGGTGTTTCGTCACGATCGCGCAGGCCGGCTGGTCGATGCGCAGGAGTTTCGCTATCTGCGATTTCCGCTGCGGCAGTTTGATGCGAGCCTGCGCGAGGAGCTGCTGGCCGAATGCGCCGATACCGTAACGGTGGACGGCGACGAGCTGGTGATCGCGCACTGCTATGTGGAACATCGGCTGCGACCGATGGATCTGTATGTGCGTGAAGTCGATGATGAGAAGGCCCACCGCGCGATGCGCGACTACGGCCAGGCGATCAAGGATCTGGCCGGCAGCAACATCTTTCCCGGCGACCTGCTGCTGAAGAATTTCGGCATCTCGCGCAATGGTCGCGCGGTGTTCTACGACTACGACGAGCTGTGCCTGCTCGGTGACTGCCGATTCCGCGCGCTGCCGGTGTTGCATGAGGACGACGAGACGCGACCGCTGCAGGATGCCGTTTATGCCGCGCCGGAGGACGTGTTTCCGGATCTGTTCGTCAATTTCCTCGGCGTGTCTGCGCCATTGCGCCAGGCACTGTGCGAGGCACATCCAGAGATCTTCGATCCGGCCTGGTGGCGTGGAGTGCAGGCGCGGCTGCGCGCAGGCGAGTACGTCGACGTGCCGGCGTACCCCGATGCCGCCCGGCTGCCTCTCTGAGGCCTGCGCTGACGACGGAAACCTCCGAGTCAGGATCGCCCTGACACAATGGTCGCTTCTGGAGATGGAGCATCACCGATGCGTCTGCTATCCGCTGTATGTCTGTTCGCTTTGAGTGGCCTTGCGCCAGCGTTCGCGCAGACGACGCCCGCCTCGGCGCGAACGCCGCCAGCGCCGGGGAGCGTGGCCAACCTCGCCGCGGTGGCGGTCACCGGCGTACAGCCTGGGCCGGGCATGTGGAAGGTGTCCAGGGGTGGCCATGTGATGTGGGTGCTGGGTACGTTGTCGCCGCTGCCGCAAAACATGCAATGGCAATCGCGTGACCTGGCGCAAATCATCGGCCAATCGCAACAGGTGCTGCTGTCGCCGTCGATCAAGGTAAAGGTCAACACAGGCTTCTTCGGCAAGCTCTTTCTGCTGCCCTCGGCCTACAGCGCGCGCAAGAACGACAATGGCGAAACGCTGCAGCAGGTGCTTCCGGCCGCGTTGTATGCGCGCTGGCAGGTGCTCAAACAGAAGTATCTCGGCAACGACCGTGGCATCGAGCGCTGGCGCCCGATCTTTGCCGCGCAGGAGCTCTACAAAAAGGCGATCAGGGCCAATGGCCTGAGCCCCTCCGGCGGCATCAGCACCACGGTGGAGGCACTGGCCAAGCAAGATGGCATCACGCAGACGGCGGTGGATTATCAGTTCGTCGTCGAGCAGCCGCGTGTCGCGATCAAGGAGTTCAAGAGCTCCGGACTGGATGACGTAGCGTGTTTCAGCCACACGTTGGACAGCATCGAGCAGGACATGCCGGCAATGAAAGCGCGCGCCAACGCCTGGGCCATCGGCGATCTGCAGGCCTTGCGTCAATTGCCCGACAGTGAACGTCGCGATACATGTGTGGCCGCCGTGACCGGTGCGGCGTTCGCGCACAAGCTCGGCATCGACGATGTGCCGGCCAAACTGGAGGCCACCTGGCTGGATGCTGCGCGTGCCGCACTGGCCAACAACGCGCAGACCTTTGCGATGTTGCCGATGAGCGAACTGCTATCGCCCACCGGCTATATTGCCAAGCTCAAGGCGCAGGGCTACGTGGTGGAGTCCCCGGAAGACCAGGACGCGGAGCCTGCGTCCGACAGCAGCGCCGGCACTCCTGCGAATGCCGGCACCGCTCAGCCATGAGCATGGCCGCCTGATCAGGCGGCGCTGGCGAGATCCAGCGCCGCGATCTGGTTGGCGGTCAGTTGCAATTTCGTCGCACCGAAAAGTTCGTTGAGTTGCTCCACGCTGGTGGCGCTGGCGATCGGTGCGGTGAGGCCGGGGCGGGCGATCAGCCACGCCAGCGCGATCTGCGCGGTGGTGGCACCCTGTTCGGCGGCAACCGCATCAAGCGCGGCGAGAACCTGCAGTCCGTGCGGATTCAGATATTTCTTTACCGCGCCGCCGCGCGCCGAACTCATGGCCAGATCTGCGGCGCTGCGGTACTTGCCGCTGAGGAAACCGCTGGCCAGCGAGTAGTAGCTGATCACGCCGATGTTTTCCCGCCGGATCAGCGGTTCGAATTCCTTTTCATACTCGGCGCGACTGACCAGGTTGTATTCCGGCTGCAGGCTTTCGTAGCGCGGCAGGTTGTTCTGCCTCGATACGGTCAGCGCGTCGGCAAAGCGGTCGGCGGTGAAATTGGAGGCTCCAATCACACGCACCTTACCCGCCTCCATCAGCCGCGCGAATGCACCGAGCGTCTCCGCCATCGGCACACTGCCATCGTCCTCATGTGCCTGGTAGAGGTCGATGTAGTCGGTCTGCAGGCGTTGCAGCGAGCCGTCGACTGCCTGCAGGATGTTCACTGGCGACAGACCGGGATGCTCGACCCACTTCGCCACCTTGGTGGCGATCACCACCTTGTCGCGCTTACCGCTGCGTTGCAGCCACTTGCCGATGATGGTTTCCGACTCGCCGCCACGGTTGCCTGGCACCCATGCCGAATAGACGTCCGCGGTGTCGATCAGATTGAAGCCCGCATCGACAAAAGCGTCGAGCAGCTCGAACGAGCGCTTTTCATCAGCGCTCCAGCCGAACACATTGCCGCCGAACGCGAGCGGAGCGATCGAAAGTGACGAATTGCCGAGCGGACGCAGTTGCATGGGAAACCTCGGATGAGCGGAATCAGGGGGGAGCCGCCGCGAACGGTGACAGTGACTCATCCGAGGTGGTTGCGCGCAACGATGGAATCAAGCGCAAGCCGGCTTGCTGCAATCGCGTGACGGGGGCGTAACTGGATGCGCCTTGGCCCGGGCCTTGGCTCGCTCAAGCGCGACGCCAGCCCTGCGCGAATCGAGCCCGTCGTTTGGCCGCCAAAGCAGGTGGGCCGGAAGGGCGTGGCCATGGAGCAAAAGCAGATCAGTCCATATTGAGCTCATGGTGCACCTCATGGGTTGGTGGGAGTGCCAGCGCGTTCAACATAGCGTCGCGACAGGCCGCCAAAAAGCGATATATTCGCAACCAAGACTTGAGGAAAATTCAAGATGGGAAAGCTGCCACTGGGTCTGCTGCAACAGTTCGTACTGGTGGCCCGAGTGGGCAACCTGTCGCGCGCGGCCGCCCAGGCAAACCTCACGGTCAGCGCGCTCAGCCACCAGATGCGCCAGCTGGAGGAGCGGCTGGAGCGGCGCCTGTTCTCACGCGGGCCGCGTGGAGTCACGCTGACCGTTGAAGGCTGCAGCCTGCTCGAAGCGGTGGGCGAACATTTCGACGGCATCGAGCACGCGATGTCCCGCTATCACCGGCGCCGGCATGAGTCGCTCACGCTCAGCGCCAGTCCCGGCATCATGTCGAGCTGGCTGTTGCCCCGGTTGCCACGGCTGGTCGCCGCGCATCCTGACCTGGAACTCAGCCTGCAGTCGGGTTCGGCGCTGGTGAATTTCGAACGTGAGCCGGTCGACGTGGGCTTGCGCTACGGCCGCGGCGAATGGCCTGGCTTGCACAGCGAGCGACTGTTCGGCGAATGGATCGCTCCGGTCGCCGCGCCGGAGCTCGTCGCGCAGATGGGCGATGCCGATCCATGCGATCTCTCGCAATGGCCGTTGCTTGGCGACCCACATCCAGCCAATCGCTGGCTTGACTGGTTCGCCCGTTTCGGCGGCACGCCGCCGAAACGCTATGTGGCGCATTTCGATACCGTCGATGCGTTGCGGCATGCGGCACTGGAGGGTCTCGGCGTGGCGCTGGGGCGGATGGTGACGTCGAAATCGCTGATCGACGCCGGTCGGCTACGCGTGCTGGGCAACAACTATCTGCCGGTGGCGGATGCCTATTGGCTGGTGTATCCGCCGCGCTCGCAGGAGCATCGTGGACTGCAGGTATTCCGCGACTGGCTGCTGGCCGAGGCGGACGATTACTGCGCTCAGATGCCGGTGTTGCAGGGTGATGACGCGGCAGTGAACTGACGCTGTTTCGCAAAACGGCGGCGCGCGTCATGATGCGCGATTGTTGCATTCCGTTAGCAGGAGTTGAGCCATGAAGTCACGCGCCGCCGTTGCCTGGGAAGCTGGCAAACCGCTTACGATCGAACAGGTCGATGTCGCCGGACCCAAGGCGGGCGAAGTGCTGGTGCGCATCGTCGCGACCGGGGTCTGTCACACCGATGCGTTCACCCTGTCGGGTGCGGATCCCGAGGGATTGTTTCCGGTGATCCTCGGCCACGAAGGTGGCGGCATTGTTGAGGAAGTCGGTGCTGGCGTAACGTCGCTGAAAGTCGGCGATCACGTGATTCCGCTATACACGCCCGAATGCGGCGAGTGCAAGTTCTGCCGTTCGGGCAAGACCAATCTGTGCCAGAAGATTCGCCTTACCCAGGGCAAGGGCGTGATGCCGGACGGCACCTCGCGCTTCTCGCTCAACGGCAAACCGTTGCTGCACTACATGGGCACCAGCACGTTCAGCGAATACACCGTGCTGCCGGAGATTTCGCTGGCGAAAATCAACCCGGCCGCGCCGCTGGAAAAGGTATGCCTGCTTGGCTGCGGCATCACCACCGGCATCGGCGCGGTGCTCAATACGGCGAAGGTCGAGCCTGGTGCATCGGTAGCGGTGTTCGGGATGGGCGGTATCGGCCTGTCGGTGGTGCAGGGCGCGGTGATGGCGAAGGCCGGTCGGATCGTGGTGGTCGATACGAACCCGGACAAATTCGAGATGGCACGGGCGCTCGGCGCGACCGACTGCATCAACCCGAAAGACTATCCGGATACGCCGATCCAGCAGGTGATCGTCGATCTCACCGATGGCGGCGTGGACTATTCGTTCGAGTGCATCGGCAATATTCACGTGATGCGCGCCGCGCTCGAGTGCTGTCACAAGGGCTGGGGCGAATCGATCATCATCGGCGTGGCCGGCGCCGGGCAGGAGATCAGCACGCGGCCGTTCCAGCTGGTCACCGGCCGGGTTTGGCGCGGCTCCGCATTTGGCGGCGTCAAGGGCCGCTCGCAGCTGCCCGGTTATGTCGACCGTTACATGGCAGGCGAGATCCGGATCGACGAGATGATCACCGAAGTGCTGCCGCTTGAGCGCATCAACGAGGCGTTCGAATTGATGCACGCGGGCAAGGTGATCCGCTCGGTAATCCGCTATTGAGTTGCCGCCGGTGGTTGCTTCAGCCTCGATCGGGATAGCGGTAGGAATGACCCCCGTCATTGGGCAGCTTCTGCCGGCCCGTTGAGGCTTTAGAATAAGCGCACCCGCAGGGCGATGGGCAATCGTGCCGGACCTGTGACCCGCCCCTGGTCGCCATCAAGATCGGCTTCATCTTCGAACCGATCTACCAGGGGATCGCGCCGGTCTTGTGCGCGCCTTTCGACCGGCTGCAGGCGGCGGGTTGGGGGCCGTTCTGAATACCGGGCCTACACATCGTGTTGGTCATATTGCCCCAGTTTGGGGATGGTCAATACACCAAGGAATAATCGATGAACTCTGGAATGGAAGCGGCAACCGTGGGGACCAACAACCGTCGACGTGCCCCTCTTTGGGGTGCGCTGCTGTTGGCGGCATGTCTGGGATTGCCAACGCTGGCGGTTGCCCAGGTGGCATCGGCATCTTCGTCAGGCCAGGATCAACCGGCCGACGCGTTGGTGCCGCCGACCAGCGCCAGTGATTTCACTGCCAACCAGCTGGATCGCGTACTGGCTGGGGACTGGCGCTCGGCTACCAACAGCGCCCGTGACGTTTATCGCCATCCCAAGGCTACCTTGCAGTTTTTCGGCATCCAGCCGGATCAGACGGTGATCGAGATCACTCCCGGCAGCGGCTGGTACAGCGAGATTCTCGCGCCGCTGCTGCACGACAATGGGCACTACATCGCTGCCGTGCAGGCGCCGACTGGTGCTGGCGAAGCGCGTCGCGATAACGACGCCCTGCACCAGAAGTTTGCCGCCGATGCGGTGCATTACGGCAATGCGAAGTTCGTCGAATTCGATCCCAAGGCGCCAGTATTCGGGCCACCCGGTTCGGCCGATCTGGTGCTGACGTTTCGCAACGTGCACAACTGGGTGATGGCCGATACCGCGCCGGCGATGTTCAAGGCGTTCTATGCAGTGCTCAGACCCGGCGGCGTGCTCGGCGTGGTCGATCACCGCGCAGACGATGCCGCATCGCTGGCGACCGTCAAGCAAAGTGGCTACCTGCCGACCCCCTACGTGGTGAAACTGGCCACCGACGCCGGGTTCACGCTGGAGCAAAGCAGCGAGATCAATGCCAACCCGAAGGATACGAAAAACTATCCCAAGGGCGTGTGGACCTTGCCGCCCACGCTCACCCTTGGCGAGCAGGACAAGGCGAAGTACCTGGCCATTGGCGAGTCCGACCGGATGACCCTGCGCTTCATCAAGCCCGCGTCGCCCGCATCGGCAGCCACCGCTCACTGAGGCGCCGCACGGCCCTACCCGAGCCGCGCGAGTCGGATTTACATGTTGATCGCACTCAACAAACCCTATGGCGTGCTGTGCCAGTTCACCGATGTGGAAGGGCGCCGCACGCTGGGGGAGTTCGTCCGGCAAAAAGACGTCTATGCGGCTGGTCGACTGGATCAGGACAGTGAGGGTCTGCTGCTGCTGACCGATGATGGACGGCTGGCACACCAGTTGACTGATCCCCGGCACAAGCAGAGCAAGACTTATCTAGCGCAGGTCGAGGGCGAGATCGACGAGGTCGCGCTGCTAGCGCTGCGTCGTGGCGTGCTCCTGAACGACGGTCCGACTTTGCCAGCGATGGCGGAATCTTCAACTGAGCCGGACTGGCTGTGGCCGCGTGATCCGCCGGTGCGCTTTCGCAAGGCCATCCCCACCAGCTGGCTCAGCCTGTCGTTACGCGAAGGCCGCAACCGTCAGGTACGTCGGATGACGGCCGCGGTGGGGTTCCCCACCTTGCGGCTGATCCGTGTGCGGATGGGCGAGCATGCGCTGGATGGCTTGGCGCCGGGCGAGACCCGCCAGATCCTGTAGGAGCGCACGCCGGATCGAGTCCGGGGCGAGTGCTCGCGGGACCGCTGCTTCTTTAGCTGGTTCGTCACCCCCGCGAAGTCAGGGGCCCAGTGCCTTTCGCTTTACCTGTTGCATTCCCGCGATCTGCTGGTTCGATTGCAAAGCGTTTCGTCCTCCTTCGGAGGGCGAGTCACTTTTCTCTTGTGTGGTGTATAGACCGGAGACATGGGTGGCCAAGAGAAAAGTAACCAAAAGAGAAGGCCACCCCGCTTGGCGCTTGTCGGGCATCCCTGCCCGCCAAGTCCGTAAGGTGGGGCCGGGCTTTTCGACAGGACTCCTGTCCTGACGAAAAGGAATCGACGTCCTATCGATTCCCCCTTCGGGGCCTGTCGACCCCACCTCACCGCCGCACAGGGGCCCCGGCAGAGCGGGCGCGCGTCCTGCGCGCACTGTTTGTAGAAGCTGGATCAAAAGGAGGGCAAAGCCAGAGCCAGAGCCAAAGCCAAAGCCAAAGCCAAAGCCAAAGCCAAAGCCGAAGCCGAAGCCGAAGCCAAAGCCGAAGCCGAAGCCGAAGCCAAAGTAGTCGGAGATGTGCCTTTATGAGCCGCTGGCGGGCAAGCCGAAAAATGCCTTGGCGGTTGCCGTGCTGTTTGCCGCGGTCACCTCTGTTGGTTCGCCGCGGTCACGGGCAATCTCTTCGCAGATGTGCCTGAGGTACATCGGCTCGTTGCGTCGATGCGCAGGCTGCGGCCGGACCGTGCGCGGCAACAGATAGGGGGCGTCGGTCTCGATCATCAGGCGATTGGCGGGAATCTCGCGGACCAGCTCGCGCAGATGGGTGCCGCGGCGCTCGTCGCAGATCCAGCCGGTGATACCGATATGACAATCCAGCGCAAGATAGTCGCGCAAAGCATCCCCGCCATCGGTGAAACAGTGCACCACCGCAGCCGGCACCTTGTCGCGGTAGCGCCGCAGCAACGCGATGAAATCCCCGTGCGCATCGCGCTGATGCAGGAACAGTGGCTTGTGCATATCCACGGCGATCTGCAGCTGGCGCTCGAATACCCGCAACTGCACGTCCTGTGGCGAATAGTTGCGGTTGTAGTCCAAGCCGGTTTCACCGACCGCCCGCACCGAAGCATCCAGCGCAAGTTCGCGCAATCGCGCATCGGTGGCATCGTCATAGTCGATCGCGTGATGCGGATGCACCCCGGCAGTGGCGAAAAGCGTATCCGGATGCGCCTTGGCCAGCGCGAGCGCATGGTCGCTGCCGTCGAGCGAGGCACCGGTAACAATCATCCGGCGCACTCCTTGGGCATGGGCACGCTGCAAGACGGCATCGAAATCATGCCGGAACGATTCGTGAGTGAGATTGGCGCCGATATCGAGCAGTTGCATGACGTGGCCGGGCATCAAAGAAGCCATTGTCCCAGAGGTCGGCGAATAAAGTGACCGGCGTCACCGGATTGGAATGCCCGCTGAATGAATGACAGGCCGTTCACTTTTCATTCTCGCGTGCTGGACTCTTATACGGCTGGTACGGCCACGCTTTGGCTTCAACCCAGACATAGGAGAACGGCTCATGGAGAAGGTCTATTTAGTGCGAGTGTTCTACGAGGTATATGGCGGGATGCGGGCTGACAAGCCATTGCTGTATCTCTCCGAGAGCATGGCGCGAAAGCGTGGCGAGATGCTCGCCAGGGATCGAGACGGTGTGCTGGTGTATGCGCAGGCTGCTGACGCCGACGAGGGCCAATACTCGGAGCCGATGATCATCGCCAAATACGGTCAGGTGCCCGATCTGCACGCATAAAAAAGTCCGTTGAAGCGGACTTGATCTGGCATTGACTTCCGGGACGGCAGATACGGGACGGCCGTGGGGTGGTGGATAGTCGCGGCCCCACGGGCCAGCAAACCGAGAAGTTGTCATGCGTGCGGGCCGGGCGCCGATTTCGCATATCAGTCAATTGGGGCTTCAGGGTTGACGAGCCATTCTCACCCGGCACGCATCGTTTCTGCTCTCTTTGTGAATGGGCAGGGTCAACGCACGCTTTTGCGTTTCATCTACCGTAGTCCCAACAAGTTCCTCCTCTGCCAACGCCTTGATGCAAACATTGAGGCGGGTGTTGGCGGGTATGCGAAATGGAGCCACGCCGAGTCGTAATGATTTGCGCGAGGGCGTGTGCGACGCTATCCCCATGAATCAGCGAAGGCCCACGGCGGTAGGTGGTTTTCGCTGAAATCGATGTACGGGGATGACCCCGCGGTGCTGACGACTCGCCTGTCGATGGCCGGATGTGATAACTATGCTATTCACCGCCACGCCGCAGGGCAGTTGGCGGTTTTCCGCGGGCATTGAGTGGGGTGGAGCATGTCGGCAGCCATCAAGCCGGCGACGAGCGCGACGGGTACAGGCATGGACGACCGCGTAGCGGAAGTCTGCGCCTGGCTGGTTGCGCGCGGTCGTTTGAAGGACAGCGATCTGGGCCGTGCGCGTCGATTGCATGAGGAATCCGCCGAAGGCACGCTGACCACGCTGATGGCCCGGCTCGGGCTGGTATCCGAGCGTGACCTGGCAGAGGCCTGGGCGGAATTGCTGCAGGTGCCGTTGCTGGCGGCGCGCGATGCGCCGGAACTGCCGCCGGCCGATCTCGATCTGTCGCTGCGTTTTCTCAAGCAGCATCACGTCGTGCCGGTACACGACGACAAGGATGGACTGGCATTGATCGTGGCGGATCCGGCCGATCCCTATCCGCTGCAGGCAGTCATGCTGGCGGCCGGTCGACCGGTCGTTCTGCGGGTCGGTCTGCGCTCGGAAATCGACGGGTTGATCGAGCGCTATTA
>Ga0302220_10000460_pt1 | contig 35238 bp, 30 predicted proteins | sample II_Palsa_E1_3_FD_194572 | JGI IMG/M metagenome (GOLD analysis project Ga0302220, IMG submission 194572) | Peat permafrost microbial communities from Stordalen Mire near Abisko, Sweden - II_Palsa_E1_3 | ecosystem: Environmental > Terrestrial > Soil > Palsa > Peat permafrost | place: Sweden...
ACACGACGCGACTGGAAATCTTCTCGCAATCGGGCGCGGCCAGCGGCGACGAACCCCAAAGCGCATAGGTAAATTGCACGACGACGCCTCCCGGCGACAGCACCGTGCGACAGTGATCGACGATGGTGCGCACCGCGTCGGCTTTCAGCGAGCGCAGCGGCAAACTCGATACGACCGAGCTGATCGGGCCGTGGTTACCGAGCAGCCCCGGCAGCATCTCAGCGTTGCCACATACCACCCTGACGGTCGGAAAGCGCCGTTGCAGATGCCGGCTCAACTTAGGCGATTGCTCGATGACGATAAGCCGTTCCGGAGCAATGCCGCGCGTCAAAAGCGCGGCGGTGACGGGCCCGGTGCCCCCGCCGAGTTCGACAACGTAACCGTTGCTTTCCGGGTCGACGCACTGGGCCATGCACTGCGCCAAAATGGCCGAGCTTCGGCACGCCGCCCCGATGGTCCCAGGGCTACGGAGATTTTCGATAATGGAAAGAAGCAGAGATGAGTGCCGCGAACCCAAAGCGGCGTGCAACCCGCTATCAGTCCGTGTTCGGAAAAAAGCCTTGCGCAGGCCCCTGGACAATAAGTTGAGTCGAGAATGGATGAACTCGTGCATAGGCATCTCCAGGCACTGGGGACCCGAGTGACATCGCGTGCACGCTGCGCCGCGTCGCTAGAGCGAAGCCGGTTCTCGACCGGTGCTCGATAACAGACGTTGGGGCGTTGGGGCGTCAGCCACTACGGGAATCAAATATCTCGGTGTTCGATGTAGAGTCGATCGAGTCAAACCACGTCATTCTACGCGGGTCTCGATGTTCCGTTGTCGGGGACGCGCATGATGATAGTGGATTTGTATTGTATGACTATAGTCCTAGTCCTGTACCAGGAATTTCGGGTCATGCAGCTACCAGTGGTCGACCGAGCTTATTGGGATGCTGCGTTGCTGCGCGACCATCATTTTCCCAACCCCGATGACGCTTCAGGCGGACTGCTCCATCGCACATCCACGCGCAATTGATATAGTCATACAATAAACGCCTCGCTATCGACGACACGCCTTGGCAAAAACACTTTGATGGTTTCTCAATTTCGTTCGCGTGACATGTTGCTGGTCCATATCGACCACACCATGCATTTTTATCACCCGCGCTGCATCGATCCCAGCGGCGGCTTTTACCACTTTTTCATGGATGACGGCACCGTCTACGATCGCTCGACGCGTCATCTGGTGAGTAGCACCCGCTTCGTATTTAACTATGCGATGGCCTACCGCCACTTCGGCGATGCCGAGTATCTCGAGGCCGTGCATCATGGCGTGAGATTTCTGCGTGAAGCTCACCGCGACAACCGCAGTGGCGGTTACTGCTGGCAACTGTCCTGGCAGGAGGGGCGCAAGATCGTCCTCGACGGCACCAACCACTGCTATGGCCTGGCCTTCGTGCTGCTCGCCTACGCGCATGCGTTAATGGCCGGCGTGAGCGAGGCTCGCGAGTACATGGAAGAGACCTTCGCCTTGATGGAGCGGCATTTCTGGCAGGCCGAGCACGGCCTGTACGCCGACGAGGCCAGCGCCGATTGGACTATCCTCGATCCCTACCGCGGGCAGAACGCCAACATGCATGCCTGCGAAGCCTTGCTGGCAGCCTTCGAGGCCAGCGGCGAGAGGCGATACCTGCACCGCGCGGAAGCGGTGGCGCACAACATTACGGTGCGTCAGGCTGCGCTGGCCGGCGGCATGATCTGGGAACACTACCAACCCGATTGGACTATCGATTGGGACTACAACCTGAGCGACAAAACGAATATTTTTCGTCCCTGGGGTTATCAGCCCGGTCACTTTACCGAATGGGCCAAGTTGCTGCTCATCATGGAGCGGCACGCGGCGGCCATGGCCGGTCCGTCCGACTGGCTTGCACCGCGCGCCGTGCAATTGTTCGACACCGCTCTGGCGAAAACATGGGACAGCCGGCATGGCGGCATTTTTTATGGCTTTGGCCCGCACGGCGAAATCTGTGACGACGACAAATACTTCTGGGTGCAAGCAGAAAGTCTGGCGGCGGCAGCCCTGCTTGCCACGCGCGTCGACGAGCCGCGGTACTGGGACTGGTACGACACGATCTGGAGCTACAGTTGGCGTCATTTCGTCGATCACCAGCATGGCGCATGGTACCGAATCCTGCGTGCCGACAATGCAAAACTCAGCGCTGAAAAAAGCCCGGCCGGCAAGGTCGACTACCACACCATGGGCGCTTGCTACGAAGTGCTCAATGTCATCGGGAGCACGTCGTGAGCGCGCTGCCACGCTTCGTGTCGGCAGGCGAGGCGCTGACCGACATGCTAAGAACGGGCGCCGACAGTTGGATCAGCCAGGTCGGCGGCTCGACCTGGAACGTGGCGCGTGCGATGGCACGACTGGGGGTGGCGAGCGCCTTTGCCGGCGCGGTCAGCCGCGACGTGTTCGGTGCCGCGCTCACAGCCGCCAGCGAGCAGGCCGGACTGGACCCGCGTTTCCTGCAGCAGGTGGACAAATCGCCCTTGCTGGCGATCGTGCATGAACTGGATCCCCCTCAGTATTTTTTTGTCGGCGACGACAGCGCGGACCTCTATTTCGACGCAGCTCTGCTGCCGCCGCAGTGGCAAGCACAAGCGCAATGGGTCCACTTCGGCGGGATCAGCCTGGCGCGCCAGCCTCTGGCCGACAAGCTGGTTGCACTGGCGGTCGAACTTAAAGCCGCCGGCGTGGCGATCAGCTACGACCCCAACTTTAGAGTCGTCATGGACCAGGACTACGATCCGATCTTTCAACGTATGGCCCGGTTGGCTGATGTGATCAAGGTGTCGGACGAGGATTTGTGTGGCCTGTTTCGCAGCGACGATATCGATGCTGCGTTCGCCACATTGCGGGGATGGAATCCGCAGGCGACGTATCTCCACACAAAAGGGGCGCAGGGTGCGGCCTTGTATCGCGACGGCACAATCTGGCGGGCCTCACCGCCGCAAATCAAGGTCGTCGATTCGGTCGGCGCGGGCGATGCCAGCATTGCCGGTTTGCTGTATAGCCTGATGTTCCGGCCCGCGACGCACGGCGGTGACCATCTGCGATTCGCGGTCGCAGCGGGGGCAGGTGCCTGCCTTGCGGCGGGAGCGGCTGCGCCCGATCTGGCGCTGGTCGAGCGTTTGTTTGACCACTGCGCCCTGTCTGCACTTTGAGCTCCGAGCGCACAGCCGCAAGCACGCGAAAATATTGCGCTGATGTTATAGGCGATTCGACCGCATGTATGCCAGAACCAATACCTAAGTAGAATCGCGCAGCTCCCGATTGGACGATACCGTTCGAATGTCACAAACCGTATCCATCCACCGGAGCTCATCATGAAGAAAATCGCTTTATTGACCGTATCCCTGGCTCTGCTCGCTTCGTCGAGCGCCTTTGCGCAAGAGAAAACCCGCGCCGAGGTTGAACAAGAGTTGATTCAGGCGGAACACAACGGTCTGGATCTGGTAACCAACGAGTCCTACCCGGACGTCTCGCCGATTTTTGCGCTTCGACTGACTCAGGAAGAACGCGGCAAAGCGATCGACATCGTTCAAAAAATGATGAAGATGAGAATGGCGCACGAGGCAGCGATGACCCAAATGAAATTCGATCAAGAGCAAGCCATGATGAAAATGCAAATGCAGTACGAGCAATCGATGATGGAAATGCGCGGGCAATTGATGGACTTGTATCGAGGTCATTGATAGTCTGGTTGGCCGGAACTATCTAGGGGATGGCAACACTTTTGGAACGGTAGATCACCACCAATGCGCGCGACTCGCCCTCAAGGCTGCGCCCCCTATGCGGTATGCGCGAGTCGAAATAAACGCTGTCTCCGGGCGACAGGATCCAGGTCTTGTTGCGCCCGTCGATTGCGGCCTCGAATTCGACTTCGCCGCTCAGGATAAACATGAACTCTTCGCCTTCGTGTTCAAAGCGGATATCGCGGTCGACCTGAGACGGAAATACCATGATGAACGGTTCCATCTGCTTGTGATGCCGCTTGTGCGCCAGCGCAGCATAGTCATAGCCGAACGAACTGCCGCCTTTAATGACCGCCTCCCTTTGCCAGGAACGTACGACGCAAATCGATTCGTTGTCGCGTTCGCTCGCGGTGTCGGGCTCCAGCAGATCGGCGACGTCGGTGTCGAGGACCTGCGCGATCTTGACCAAGGTGCCGATAGGCGGGATGACCTTCGAGTTCTCTATCTTGGAGAGATATCCCTTCGTGAAACCGGTCGCCGCCGCTAACTGATCCTGCGTGTATCCCCGCGCCGAACGCAATTTGTAAATCCTCTTTCCCAACTGCAATTCGATTGCGGTCGGTAAATCGTCTTTAGCTAAGTCTGTTTCTTGGCTCATTCGTCGCGTTGAAAATTATCGGTGCAAATCCATCAAGGTTGGCCGCGCGCGCACGCGTGTATTCCATGATGCGAGCCGTCTCGGCGGCAGTTTGCGCATCGACGAATCGCTCCAGTAGATACAACGTGACATCGATGCATAAACTAACGCCGCCGCCGGTAATCAGGGTGCCATTATCGACCAAACACGCTTCACGCACCTCAATTTGAGGATATTTTGTTCGCATCGTTTGGATAGGCGGGAATTCGGGCGCGACGACTTCCCGCTTGGTCGTGGCCGCGTGGCCATCGAGCAAACCGCTGGCCGCCAGTATCATGCCGCCGGTGCACACGGACGCCAGCACGGTGTCGGCCGCGCGGCGGCGTAAAAATTCCAGCGTTGCCTGCGATTGCGCTTGTTCAACCCACCCCGGCCCGCCGGTCAGGATCAGGACATCGACCTGCGGTGCGTCGAGCCGACCATGGTCAGCCAGCACCGTTAACCCATTCGACAGGAGCACCGGGCCGGCCTGCGGTGCGATCGTACAGAAAGCGATATCCGCACGGATTCGTTTCGCCATCGACAGTACGCCTATCGTCGCTAAGTCGATCGGCTCGACGCCATCGTACAAATAAACGCCAAATTTCATCACAGCACCCCAAGCAGAATTGTCGATGAAACATTTTAGCATTTTGTTTCATGGCATGAAACATGCGTAATGGATTGCCGCTAGGCCGTTTGGGTAAATATCAGCGATATCAATGCACAAATATGTGGCGCATAGGCTAGAAAGCTGGTCAGAGATGTGCCAATATCGTGCAAAGTTTCCTAATATGACCACTCAAGCGCGTCGGCTCCATCCATGTAGTTCATTGAAAACACCGTTTTCTCAAGGACACGAGCATGACATCACTCTCTGGTGCTTCCGCTGACGCCGCAAAGATCAGGAAACCGCATGGCATACGCTGGGTGGCTTTTGCAAGTTCGATTGGGACCATCGTCGAATGGTATGACTTCCTTATTTACGGGATGGCCGCCGCGCTGGTGTTGAACAAACTGTTCTTCCCCACCATCGATCCGCTGCTGGGCACGCTTGCGGCGCTGGGCAGCTACGCCGTCGGATTTTTGGCGCGGCCACTGGGCGGTGCGCTGTTCGGTCATTTCGGCGACCGCATCGGACGCAAATCGACGCTCATCTACACGCTGGTTCTGATGGGGCTAGGCACGTTCCTCATTGGCATATTGCCCACCTACGCGAAGATCGGCATTTGGGCGCCGATCCTGCTGATCGCCCTGCGCTTCCTGCAAGGCATCGGATTGGGCGGCGAATGGGGAGGCGCATCGGTGATGGTGCTGGAGCACGCGCCCAAAGGCCGGCGGGCGCTATACGGCAGCTTCGTGCAGATCGGCTTTCCGCTGGGAATCGTGCTGGCTACGCTGGTGTTCTCGGCCGTATCGAAGTTGCCCGAGGCCGACTTCCTGAGCTGGGGTTGGCGCGTACCGTTCTTGGTCAGTGTCGTGCTGGTCGCGCTGGGTTTGCTGGTGCGCGCCAACGTGGTGGAGTCGCCCATCTTCGAAGCGATGAAAGCGCGACGCAAAATCATCAAGAATCCGGTACTGCAATCGATCGTCGCGGATCCGCGCACCTTTTTCGTGGCGATCGGCTTGAAGATCTCGGAGGTGTCTTGGGTGTACATGCTCACGGTGTTCATGGTGGTGTACGCAACCGGAACGCTCAAGTTGCCAAAATCGCTGATTCTCAATGCGATATTGATCGCCGCATTAGTGGAGATCGTCACCATCCCGATCTTCGGTTATCTGGCCGACCGGATCGGGCGCCGCCCGATCTATTTCATCGGCACGCTGTTCACGCTTTTGTTTGCGTTCCCTTTGTTTTGGCTGTTTGAAATCAAAACGCCGGAAGCCGTCATCTTGACGATGGTGGTGGCGATGAGCATGGGACATGGCCTGATGTTCGCGCCGGAATCCGCCTACCTGCCCGAACTGTTCGGCGCCAATGTGCGTTACAGCGGCGCTTCGTTCGGCTTCCAGACTGCGGCGGCAATAGGCGGTGGATTTGCGCCGATTATCGCGACCGCGCTCGTCGGCTATATGGGCGGCACCGCAGGCGTCTCGATCATGTTGATCGTGCTGGCGCTCATTACTTTGCTGGCGACGCTGTTCGCCAGAGAAACCAAAAATGAAATTCTACTGAAGTGAAACCTGGAGACATACGCATGCTGGAACAAAAACTCGCCGACCTGAACCTGGCGCTGCCGGAACTATCGAGCGGCGCAGCCAGTTTCGTCGGTTACAAGCGAACCGGAAATTTGGTGTTCATATCGGGACAACTCCCGCTCAAAAACGGCAAGCCCAGCCTGGTCGGCCGTCTGGGCGACGGGGTCTCGATCGACGAGGCCTACACCGCCGCGCAACAGTGCACGCTCAATGTGTTGGCGCAACTCAAGCACGCAATCGGCGGGGACTGGAGCCGAGTGGTGCAATTCGTGCGCGTGGGCGGTTTCGTTCGTTGCACGCCCGATTTCGCCGACTCACCGAAGGTCGTCAACGGCGCATCCGACTTGTTGATCCAGGTATTTGGGGCCGTCGGGGAGCATGCGCGCGCGGCAGTGGGCGTGAGCTCGCTGCCCGCCAACGTGCCGGTCGAAATCGAAGCCATCGTAGAAATTCGCTAATCTCTAATCGATCTGAAAAACGACATGAACACTTGCGCAACGTTTAAATATTATGGTTGGTCCAGCATCGGACTTGAAACCCAAGACGGGGTACTGCTTTTCGATCCTTTCTATCGTCCTTATTGTGGCGCGGAATGGTTTCACCTCGAGGACTTCTGCCAAGCCAACTACATTTGCGTCACGCACGGGCATGAAGAACATTTTCTCGATGTGCCGGCGCTCGCCAAGGCCACAGGCGCTACGGTAATCGGCGCGCCGCCGCTGTGCCGCTTCATGAAGCGTCGTCATAAATTCGACGCCAGCAAACTCAAACCCATTGATCCCGCCGGCTTCGAGACGATTTCGATGCCCGGCTTCAAGATCACGGCGCTCCCGTGGAAACATCGCGATATCAATCTGGTCAAGGCGCTGACCAAAGCGGTGTTTCATGGCAATACCACGCAGTTGGCGTGGGCCTGGAGCAGCGCGACCAATGCGCCCTTCTATTCGCCTTACACGGGCTTTCATATCGAACTGCCCGATGGCACTACGATTTTGAATTACAACGAAGGCTTCAACAGCAAGATGACCAACGCCGAAATCAAGGCATTGGGCGCGCGTTTCCGTACCGACGTTTTACTGGCCGGCATGCAGCTCGATTTCATCGACGACGTGGTGCGCGGCGTGCTGGCACTAGCTCCCAAAACGGTCATCCTGTACCCGCCGCACGAGAAATTTCACGAAATGATGGGCGTCACGTCCAAACCGTGGAGCGATTTCGCCGGCGCAGTGCGCGCGCGTTGCCCGGAAACGATAGTCCACGTGGCCCAACCGGGTTTTCAACTCGAATTAAGCCCGGGCAGTGTTCCGACACAGTTCCGGCAAGCCGCTTGAGGGGCCGCTCAGGCAGCATTCAAAACCCTATGGAGAATTACCATGACTGAAATTCAGAATGAAACTTACGCGCAACGTTTGAGCGGCAAGTCCGAACCCACATTGCAAGGTTCCGTTTATCTCAAACCTCAAGACATGGCGTGGAAGCCGTCACAATTCGAGGGGATAGAAATCAAGGTGCTGTACGAAGACAAGCAACTCGGCGAAATGACCTGTCTATTGCGCTGGCAACCCGGCACCACGCTGCCGTTCCACAAGCACCCGGAAATCGAACAGAGCTATGTGATCTCCGGCTCATTTTCCGATCACGACGGCATTTGCCGCGCGGGCGAATATGTCTGGCGCAAGCCCGAGTCGCAGCATGAAACCCACAGCGCCGAAGGGTGTGTGATCCTGGCCATTTATCGCAAACCGAATATCTTCAAAAATAGCGCTGGCTTCGACGCCGATAGTAGAAAGCAAATAGCAACGGCCCATGCGCCGCGCACGCATCAGGCGTCGTGAGTTTTCGCGCGAGGCGCCGCAAAGAAGGCCGCCCTCGCGCGAACGCAACGGCCGCCCTAGTCCCTGGCGATCCGATTGACCAGAGTGCCGACTTTGCTGACCTCGATTTCGACCGTGTCGCCGTCGGCCATGAATACCGGCGGGGTCCGTTTGAAGCCCACGCCGCCCGGGGTACCCGTGACGATCACGTCACCGGGCAGTAGCGTCGCAAACGTGGAGAGATAGGCAATCAAGCGTGGAATGCCAAAGATCATCATCTTGGTGGTAGCGCGCTGCATCTCGACACCGTTCAAACGCGTGACAAGGGTGAGCTCCTCGTCATCCTCGATCTCGTCGCGCGTCACCAGCCACGGCCCGAACCCGCCGGTTGCATCGAAGTTCTTCCCACCCGTCCATTGCGACGTGTGCGTCTGCCAATCGCGTACCGATGCGTCGTTGTAGGCGCTGTAGCCGGCTATATGGGACCACGCGTCGCCCTCCGAGATACGACGTCCCGCCCGGCCGATCACGATGGCGATTTCCCCTTCATAGTCGAGCGATGAGGATTCGCGCGGCAGCACGATCGCGTCGTTGTGGCCGACCTGCGAGGTCGGCGTACGCAGAAAGATCGTGGGCTCTCCGGTCTTGGGCCGATTTGCCTCGACGCGATGCTCTTCGTAGTTCAGTCCGACACAAAAGATTTTTTGCGCATCGGGGATAACCGGCAAATAGCGGATGTCCTTCAGCGCAACATCCGGCGCACGAGCGGCCGAATCGCGTACCAGGCGTTCAAGCGCATCTTGCGCGAGCGCCGAGCGCAGTGACGGGAAGCGCCCTGCAGACGCTGCCGCCAGATCGATTACGCCTGAGGGTGTGACGATGCCCCAACTGGCGCGGCCAGCGTGTTCATAACTCAATAGTTTCATGCGAAAGTCCCTGCTCGATTGGACACGGCGTAGGCCGGGGCAGCAACGCCCGTGCCTTACGACACCAGTGGGGATGCTAAGTCAGAGGGGGGACTCGAACAATTCGGCTTATCGAATGAGTCGATTGCAGGCGGTGATAAATCGGGGCGCGCGCTCAGGCGCGGGCTCAAGTTCTGGCTCAAGCTCGGGTGCGGCGCCGCTCCGGTGCGCGCAGCCCCGCGGTGAATTCGAAAAGAAAGTCGTGAAAACTGGCCGCAGCGGGCGACAGGCTCTGCCCGCGACGCGTGAAGAAAGAGACTTGTCGATACACCGCGGGTTCATCCACCGGGAGCGTGATCAGGCCGAGCGGCGAAATCATTGGCAGCGCAGACGACGGCATCGCGGTCACGCCGAGCCCGCTATTGACCATGCCCAGCGCGGTAGTCAAATAAGACACTTCGTAGGTCGGCTGCAGCTGCAACGTCGGCGAATGGGCGGCGAGGTCGGCTTGCAGACGCCTCGAGTAGTCGCTGGTGAGACTGACGAACGGGTATTCCAGCACTTGCTGCCATTTCAGCCGGGGCTGCCGGGCCAGCGGGTGACCGGCCGGACACACGATCTCGAAGCGGTCCCTGAATAACGGTTCCTCCTGGATATCGGGCCGGTTTTCACGCTGCGGCGCGATGGCAAAATCGGCTTCGCCGCTGGCCACGCGCTGTAGCGCCTGCTCGTTCAACGAATCGAGCAAGCGCACATGAATTGCCGGATAGCGCTGGCGGTATTCGACCATCGACCTGGGCAACAGCGATGACGAATAGAGCGGCGTGCCGGCAATCCGCACATTGCCGCGCTGCTTATCCTGCAACTGCAGCGTGCTTTTGACCGCGCTGTCGAGATCCTCGAGGACCTTCGAGGCCAGTGGATAAAAATCCGCTCCGGCTACCGACAGCTTGATCTTGCGCGTGCTGCGATCGAATACCCGGACCCCGAGTTCGGTTTCCAACTCCTTCACCAACAAGCTCAGGCCGGATTGCGTCAAATACAGACGCTTGGCCGCGTCCGTAAAGCTTCCGGCGTCGGCCACCGCGGTAAACGCGCGCAACTGCTTGAGGGTTAGATTCATCAGGAAAGCTGCTTAATCGATAACAGAATTTGGATTGGATGATAGGACAGGACACCCTAGGATGCAAGGAGACTACATAGGAGCCGTGCATGTTGCGTTTCAATCCCAATCTGAGGTGGCTGTTTACCGAACTGCCCATGCTCGACCGTTACGCGGCGGCAGCCCGCGCGGGGTTCAAGGGCGTTGAAGTGGCCTTTCCCTACGAATATCCCGCCCGCGAGATAGCCGCGCGCCTGACCGACAACGATCTGACACTGGTGCAAATTCTGACGCCCTGCAACTGGGCGGCCGGAGAGCGCGGTATCGCGGCGCTGCCGGGGCGGCAGGCGGATTTTCGTGCGAGCGTCGATGTCGCGATCGACTATGCGTTGGAGGTCGGCCGGCCGCTGATTCACGCCATGGCGGGCAATCTGGACGCAGGTGCCGATCGTCGGGCGTGTCACGACACGTTCGTCGAGAACATCGCATTCGCGGCAGACCGTGCCGCGCGCGAGGGAATCACGATCATTCTTGAACCGTGTTGCACCGCGCGCTTTCCGGATTATTTCTACCATCGGCTCGACGAAGGCATCGCCATCATCGAAGAGCTGGGCCGCGACAACGTCAAGCTGTGCTTCGACACGTTCCATATCCAGAGCGAGGAAGGGTCTCTCGCACAGCGGCTGCGGAATGCCTTTCCCTATATCGGACATATCCAGGTGGGCGACGTGCCGGGCAGGCAGGAGCCAGGCACGGGCGAAATTCGCTTTCCATTCGTGTTCGAGCAGATCGAAGCACTAGGCTGGACTGGCTGGATCGGCTGCGAATTCACGCCATCTTCCACACCCACCGAGGCGTGCCTCGATTGGGGCCACGCTTACGGCATCGGTGTCGCCCGGAACGACAGCTAAACCGCGCAGCCGCTGAGCACTGAGCGACTCAGCAACTGAGCGGCCGACCTTTTCATTTTTTCCAGTTTTACTTTTTTCGATAGACGGAGTTTCCTATGCTTTCCGCGACAGATAACGAATTGCTTACGCGTACCGGTAGCGACACGCCGATGGGCCAGTTGTTTCGCCGCTTCTGGCAGCCGGTGGCACTCTCGCGCGAACTGCCGGAACCCGACGGGGTGCCGTTACGCGTGAAGGTGCTCGGCGAGAACCTGCTGGCGTTTCGCGATACGCAGGGCCGGGTTGGTCTGGTCGAGCCGCGCTGCCCGCATCGTGGAGCGGACCTCTATTTCGGGCGCAACGAGGAATGCGGGCTGCGCTGTGTTTTCCACGGCTGGAAATTCGACGTGAACGGGCAGGCGGTGGATCTGCCCAACGTGCCGGCTGACTCCGCTTATCACGAGAAGATCTCGATCACCGCTTATCCGACCCGGGAATTCGGCGGCATTATCTGGGGCTGGATGGGACCGCGCGACCGCATACCCGAAGTGCCGGAACTCGAGTTCGGTACCCTGCCCCCCTCGCAACGCTTCGTCACGAAAAAACTGCAACAATGCAATTGGGCACAAGCACTGGAAGGTGCGCTCGACACTTCGCATTTTTCCTTCTTGCATATGCCCGCTCCCAGCGTGCCTTCGAACGCAAATCCCGATGCCCCGGCCGACGAACGGCGCCTGCGCTGGATCCGCAACGACCCTATGCCGAGTTTCGCCATCACCGCGCATGAGGTGGGTTTCGTAGTCGGGGGAGCGCGTCGCGCCGACGGCGACGAGTTGTACTGGCGTTCGGCGCAATTTGCATTGCCATCGCACAGTACAACGCCCTCCACGCTGCCAGGCGAAAACTACTTCGGTTATACGTTCGTCCCGATCGACGACGAGTCATGCTGGATTTATACCTACGTGTGGAATCCGGAGCGCGAGATCGACGAGGCAGAACGCGCGCAGTTGAGCGCCGGACACGGTGTGGTAGCCGAAGTCGACGAACATTACATCCCGTTGCGTAACCTGTCCAATAACTACCAGATCGATCGCGCCAATCAGAAGACCGTGACCTTTAGCGGCGTGCGCGGCGTGGCCGAGCAGGATGCGATGATTCAGGAAAGCCAGGGCCGCATCTCCGATCGCACGCGCGAGCATCTGACCAGCACCGATACTGCAATCGTGCGCTTTCGCCGCACGGTGCTCGGCTTGGCCAAGGCGCTCGCCGATGGACAGGAACCCGAGGCGCCGTGGCACCATAAAGCCTATCGCCTGCGTTCAGGGAGCTGGATGGCGCAGCGCAGCGTGCCGTTCGACGACGTGATGCGCACGCGCTTCGGCGATCCGGTAGGCCGAGTGGTTCCCGCGCCGGAGAACGCGGGCTGAACCGGTCTGCCGATCGCATTAGGCACGCCCGACCAAACGCCATCAAGATAAAAATATGAGGCCAGGAGACAACAATGGAACACGCGACTCAAGAAGATGCCACCGATCATGCCGCCCCGCGACTCGCCAGCGACGCGACTTATGCCAAAGTCACGTGGCGGTTATTGCCCTTCCTTTTCATTTGTTATGTACTGAACTTCATTGACCGGGTGAATATCAGTTTTGCGCATTTGCAATTCAAGCAGGATCTGGGCGTCACCGATGCATCGTATGGGCTGGGCGTGGGCCTCTTCTTCATCGGTTACGTGTTACTTGAAGTGCCCAGCAATCTGCTGATGCAAAGGATCGGTGCGCGGCGCACGGTGTCGCGGATCATGGTGCTCTGGGGTATCGTCTCGGCCGGCATGATGTTCGTACGCACGCCGGGCGAATTTTATTTGGCGCGGATACTCCTGGGCGCCGCCGAAGCGGGGTTCTTTCCGGGCGTGGTGCTATACCTGACCTACTGGTATCCCAGCGCGCGCCGCGCCCGCATCACCTCGCTGCTGCTGATGGCCGTGGCGGTAGCGGGCGTGCTTGGAGGCCCGGTGTCCGGTTGGATCATGGCGAATCTGAATAACACCCACGGCCTGCACGGGTGGCAGTGGCTGTTTTTGCTCGAGGGCATTCCGGCCGCGATAGCGGGCGTGGTCGCCTATTTCTATCTGGACGATCGCCCCACCGACGCGAAGTGGCTCACCACCGAAGAGCGAGCCATCATCAAATACAACCTCGATGCCGACGAGCGCCAAAAGCGCACCGTGGCGCAGCACAACTTTCTGCGTGTGCTTGCCGATCCGCGCGTTTATGTCGTCGCGCTCGGATATATGGTCGTGCCGTGGGCCGGCAGCGTGTTGAATTTTTGGTCGCCGTCCATCATTCATCGATCGGGCGTGACTGACGTATGGCATGTCGGGCTGCTCTCGATGATCCCTTACGCCGTGGGCGCAGCATTCATGCTGCTGATCAGCCGGCATTCGGACCGCCATCTCGAGCGCCGCTGGCATTTCGCCAGCATGGCGTTCCTGGCCGCGCTGGGCATCGCGCTATTGCCCAGCGCGTCGACCAACTGGATCGCATCGATCGGGTTTCTAACCGTAGCGACGATCGGCTATCTGGCGGCTGTGTCGCTGTTTTGGACCATTCCGCCTGCGTATTTGTCGGGCACCGCTGCAGCAGGCGGGATTGCGCTGATCAGTTGTATCGGACAAGCAGGCGGACTGCTGGCCCCCGTTGTCATCGGCTGGATCAATGGCCTGACCGGCAACCTCGCACTCGGCTTGTATGTCGTGGCCGCCGTGGTGGTGGTGGGCGGCCTTACGGTGATCGCGGGTCTGCCCGCGCGCATGCTGCGTGAGCGCAGCGAGAGCTGATTTATCGTATTGATCGAGCTATAAATCCAGAACCAGTGCGTCGCCCTTGGACCCTGAGCAGCAGATCATCATGGTCCGGTTCGACGCTCTTTCCGAGGTGCTCAGCACGCTATCGCGATGATCCGGTATGCCTTCAAGGACACGTGTCTCGCAACTGCCGCAGACACCTTCCTTGCACGAGTGGGGTGCGCTCACACCTGCATCGAGCAGAGCGGTCAGGATGCTCTGGCCAGGCGCGACAGGAATGGTGCGGCCGGCGCGCGCAAGCGTGACCGTGTAACCGGTGGTCCTGGCCGGTGCGCTTGCGAGGGTGGGCGCGAAGCGCTCTAGATGCACAGTCGACCGATCGCGCGCCGCACATGCCCGCTCGAATGCATCGAGCATGGGCGCTGGTCCGCAACAGTAGACGTGGGCGTCACCGGCCACCCGTCCAACGGCTTCGGACACATCGAGCCGGCCGTCCTGGCCGTGCGCATCATAGTGGCAATACACGCGGCCGCGCCCCTGCAGCGCGAGCGACAATGCGTGGTCGAGAAACGCGGCGTGCTCCTGCGAACGCGCGCTGTAGTGCAACTCCCACGATCGTGCGAGTTGGTCCAGACGTTGAATCATCGACCATAGCGGCGTGATACCGATGCCACCGGCAAACATGACGCTGTGAGGCGCGTCCTCGCAAAGCTTGAAATGGTTGCGCGGCGCCGTCGCGCGCAACAGGCCCCCGACTCGCAGTTGCTCATGCACGAAGCGCGATCCGCCGCGCGATGCCGGGTCTCGCTTGACAGCAATAACGTAGCGGTCCCGCTCGTGCTCGGGATTGACGAGCGAGTAGCTGCGCGTCAGCGCATCGCCAAGCCGCAAGTCGATATGCGCTCCCGCTGTGAATGGCGGTAAGACATCGTGATGGGGCGAACGCCATTCCAGCGAAACGATGTCTCGCGCCTCGTAGCGTATCGAATGCAAACGTAGCTCCAGTTCGTTTTCGACGAAGGGAGCTGGTGTGGCGGGAACGGTCATGGGCTCAGGCGAAAATTAGTCAGCGGCTGATATCTGCGGCAATTGTAGAAGAGCCGCAGTTATCAGCCAAACCAAACTACCTGATGCATTGTTGAGGTTTTGTTATAGGACGGGAACCCACGTTCCGAGCTGAGCGAGATCGACAGGCTTTATTCGATCAGCGTCAGCGATGGTGGTGCGCACGCAGTTGCTGGTTTGGGTAGCCTCGGCGTGCTTTGACGTCGTTCAGCAATAACGCCGACTGAAGGACGGTCACCCGGGCAACTCACCGCGAGCAAATCGGGGGCGGCTTTTGCGGCGCAAACGAGACATGTTAAAGGGTCTGAATTCTTATTTTCTCAACTTGCCCTGATGGATAGGCACTTATCATCGCGCAGCGTTTGGCAAGAGCACCCTTCACCTCACGCAAGAAGGCGAGGACTACTGGATTTTTTATTATGAGAAGCGTTCGTCGATGTTAAACCGCAGCATTCTTTTTTTGCAAGGAAAGACCATGAAGTTAGCTTCGAAAATGTTCGCCCTGACCGCATTGGCGGTCGCGTGCTCCGCCGCGTCGGCTCAGCAGACGGCGCCGTTGACTGTCACGGGAAACATCACACCGCCTGCATGTACGGCTTCGATGTCGAACGACGGTGCGTTCAAATACGCGGATACCGATGCGAGTTCACTCAACGACACTACCACTACATCATTGCCGAACTCTCGGACTGCGACCTTTAACATTTCGTGTCTGAGCGCGGCCCAAGTGGCTTGGACCATCGTAGATAACCGGCAGGATAGTTCGTACCTCACCAGCGACACCGGATATTTGGGACTGGGTAAAGACAGTGACGGCAATAAGATCGGTTCGTATCTGGTGAGAATGTCTCAGCCATTCCTCGACGGCGCCGCCGCGTACGCGATGCGTTCAACTAATAACGGGGCAACTTGGGCGTATCTCGAGCGCGCTAATTACATCATGCGCCCTGCTAACCTGTACTCCTATTCAAAAACCGGCAACGCAAATACCTTGGATAAGGGCTCGGTGTTCAGCGCGAACATAGTCGTCTACCCGACCATCGCGCCGAAGAGCACTCTAAACACGTCGAACGCAATCGATATGGACGGTAGCGCCACGATTAATCTGAGCTATCTATAAGGTTCACGGCGGTATTCCTAATGCCATAGAACCCGGCGTTTGCACAAAAAACGATGTGCGCCAGTTAGTTTGATTCTCTGATAAGGATTAAAAATGAAGTTGATTCACAAATTGTTTGCCCTCACCGTTCTGGCCGCCTCGTGCTCGACGGCCTTCGCTCAGGCGGTACCGGCACCGATCAATTTGACGGTGACCGGCAAGATTGTGCCGGTCTCCTGCAACGTGACGATCGATGCCAACGGTGTATTCAACTACCCGGATATTTCGGCGGCGAGTTTGAACCAGAGCACGCCCTACCAAATGGGAGCACTGGACAAGAACTTCACTATCAATTGCCCGTCGGCTGCGGCCAAGATCGGCTTCAATGTGGTCGACAATCAAAATTCGAGCGCGGCTTGGCCCACGCTCGATGTACCGGGTGTGACCGGTGCGAAGGCATTCGGCTTGGGCGTCGCGGGTGGCAAAAACATCGGTGCTTATGCATTGTCGATGGACACCTTCGCGGTCGACGCCGCTACCGGAGCCCTGCTATCTACCAACGATCCCAACTCGGGGATTTGGACTGCGAACACGGGCGTCACGGGATTGGACAATACCGTAGCCACCACCTACAACCTGGCAAAGAATACGGATACGACGCCGCAGCCATACCAGAACTACACCGGCATGCTGCACGTGCAAGCCTCGATCAATAGCAAGGACGCGCTGGCGGGTGTGTTGGACGACAATGTGTCACTGAACGGTAGCGCCACGATCAATTTGGTCTATCTGTAAGGTTCACTAGCGGTCGATGTTCGATGGATCATTGTCGAACATCGAATTAGCAATACTAATTGATATACCGAGTAAGTGCAGTTGGCTTACTCGGTCATCTCCTTGTCATCTGTGGATTTAACGTGACTCGCCCCACTTGTCGCCATAGTCCACTCTCTCGGCCAATGTCCCTGGGCATTCGAATTTTCTGAACGCGTCAGTCGCCAGACGCGAGCGGCGTGCGCAAATAACAGTCGGCCGCTTAATTAGCCGCGAATATCTCTCAGCCTTGCCAGTGGATATTTACCTATCTCTCAATTTATTTGTAGGGTTTTTATGAAGCACGCTTATCGTATTGTGATCATGGCTCTGGCCTGTGGCGCTTGCGTCGCGCATGCCACCGGAGTGGTACCCGAAACGTCTGTTGTAATTGTCAATGAGGCGGACGGGGAAGGTTCTATCAATGTTAAAAACACCGACCCCGGGCCCGTGCTGTTGTACAGCTCGCTGAAAGATTTGCCCGAAGACCCGGCTCACTTGCTGATCGTGACGCCGCCGGTAGCACGGGTGGATGGCGGTAAATCGCAATTGGTGCGTTTCATTATGGATAATGCCGAGCCGCTCAAGACCGAGCGATTCAAGCGCGTTATCTTCGAAGGCATCCCGAGCACGGAAAAAGGCAAAAACAAAGTGCAGGTGACTATCCGCCAGGATCTGCCTGTGATTATTCACCCGCGCGACCTCGATCCTAACCGTGAACCCTGGACCTTACTGAAGTGGTCACGGGCGAAGGACAAACTAACGGTGAGCAACGACAGCGCGTATGTCGTCCGTCTCGATCAGAAGTTTCTATTGGAGCCAAGCGGCACCAAACTTGAGTTGTCCAAGACATATATATTGCCAGGTGAGCATATCGAAATACCGGTCAAGGACGATAGCGCACTCGCGGCTGCAACGCAGGTACGCCTGTTTCCCGCCACGGTCTATGGCTATGCCGTAGCCAGTTACGATGCGCCGCTCGTCGCCGTTTCGCCCGCATTGTAATCGGATCATTTCGAGTGACTGCAATTACACATGCCGCGCACCGACGCAACGGCACGGGCTTGGCCGCGCCATCGGAGAGTCGCCACTTAAGACGTAACGTGCTCGCCGCAGCGATCACGCTATTGGTGACACAAGGCACCTTTGCGGCCCAGACCACTGAGCACAGTGCGGGGTCGCCTGCGTTTGGCATATCGGATTCAGTGACAGGCCAAAGCGTGTCGGAGGCGCCGGCCTTGGATTCGTCTCCATCGGAACTCGCCAGCGCCCCGAGTTACCGCGAACGGCCTATGCCTGTTGGCGCGTGGTTTGCGCCCTCCATGGAGGACGGCACGGCGCGCATTGTGTTTCCTGAAGTGCAACGAGCGCCAGTCGCAGCCGGATCGGAGAACTCCGCTTCTACGGAACCCGTGTTGCTGGCGTCGGTCGACGAACTGCCCGCGCTCTCGCCGAACACGTTCGATGCGAGACCGGAACTACTGGCATCGGTCGATGAACCGCCCGCCCCCTCAGCCAATACCGTCGACACCAAACCCGAGCTGCTGGCGTCGATCGACGAACAGCCCGCACCCTCGGCCAATACCGTCGACACGAAACCGGAGTTGCTGGCGTCGATCGATGAACCGCCCGCATCCCCAGCCAACACCGTCGAGCTGGCCATGCTGGATTCCAAATCGGGCGCCGCCGCCAAAGCACGCGAGCCGGATCTGCAACTGGCCGCGTTTGACGAGAACATGCTTAGGCAGCGCGGCCTCGACCCGAAGCTGGCCGAATATTTCCGTGAAGCACCGCATTTTAATGCCGGCGTCACACCGGTCACACTCAAGGTCAACGGGGTACGCAAGGGCTCGGTCAACGCACGTTTTGATGAGCGTGGCCGGCTATGCGTGGATGCCGACTTGCTTGAGCGCGGCGGACTCGTGGTGCCCGATGCCTTACGCGCCAAGCGTGCTCACGATGCGCAAACCGCATCGGCCGATATCGCCTGTTACGACTACAGCTTGGCTTTTCCGCAGGCTATCGTTGCCCTATCGCCGAGCGACAACACGGTCGAACTCATTGTGCCCGCGCAAGCGCTCAGCGCCCCAGAGGCCAAGGTCGAAGGTTACACGCAAGGCGGCACAGCAGCACTGCTCAACTACGATTTGATGGGCGTGGATAGCACCGGGAGCAGCAGCTCGAGCCGCTTTTTGCAAGCGTCGACAGAAGTCGGTTTTAACACGGCGGACTGGTTGTTCCGCAGCCGCCAACTGTACACCTCGCTGAACGGCAAATCGCAGTGGGCTCATCTGTACGCCTACGCTCAACATACCTTTGTCGATCGCAAGGCAGTATTCCAGGTTGGTGAGATCAATCTCAACAGCACTAATTTCCCGGTCGGCGCGCTCTACGGCGCGCAACTGTTTCCCGAGCAGGCACTCGCGACGCCGGCCGGCTCCGGTGCAGTGGTGCAAGGCATCGCCCAAACCCAAGCCCGCGTTGAGGTCCGTCAGCTCGGCTCGCTCGTCTACTCGACCCTCGTGCCGCCAGGGCCGTTCACGCTGGACAACCTGCCGATCCAGAGCAGCAACGCCAATCTCGACGTTACGGTGATCGAGGCAAACGGTGCGCGGCGTCAGTTCACGGTGCCGTCCGGCTCGTTCATGCGCGCCGGCCTGGGCGCGCCGCAAGGTTTCTCCGCTGCGTTCGGTAAGCTGCAAAACATAGGCTCGCGCGGCGAGCAAGCCCCTTGGCTGGCGACAATAAGCGGCGGCCGGGCACTGAGCCCTCAGGCTAATTTGACGACCGGCGCACTCGTGTCTTCGCCCTACCAAGCGCTCTCGCTAGGTGTCGATTTTGCGCCGACGCCGAGCACCCGCATCAATACCGATCTGATCGCCTCGCATGCCCGGCACGGTTTGCAAGGCGTGCAAGAACGTGTCGCGATGAATGCGCAATTGCCGGTCGGTTTTGCGGCCAACCTGTCGGCTACCGGCCAAACCCGCGGCTATCGAGACCTCACTGACGTGGTACAAGCCACGGCCTCGAGTCGCGTACGCACCGAGTATTCGGCCGGACTGTCCTGGGGTAGCAAAGAACTCGGTAGCTTTAGCGCCGCCTACACTCGCTCGACTCCGTTCGCCAGTAACACCGTGCAGCGCGTGATCGGTTCGTGGGGCCGCTCGTTCAAGCATTTCTCCGCGTCACTGAATGTCGAGCATGCGATGGGCAGTAACGGCAGCCAGTTCGCAGAAAACCAGATCTACGCGAATCTATCCATTCCGCTGGGTCGGCGCAGCGTCAATACCTACGTCAACACCTCAGGTAACGACACGCGCATCGGTACTAGCTACTCCGAGCATGTCAACGATGAGCTCAATTATGGCGTGACAGCTGAGACGGATGCCACCAGTCATACGGTAGTGACCAGTGCGAACGTGAATCTGACGCCGCGCTATACACAACTCGCTTTGAATGCCGGCCGCTACGGCGCCAACAACACGCAATATTCTGCCCATGTGATAGGCGGAGTGGTGGCGCATGACCAGGGCGTGACGCTTTCCCCTTACCCGATCCGCGACACGTTCGGCGTGGTGCAGGTAGGTGATCTCTCCGGGGTCAAGGTCGAAACGCCGAGCGGCCCGGCATGGACCGATCATTGGGGGCGCGCCATTATCGCCTCGATGCCGGAATATGCCGACTCGCGCATTCAGGTTGCTACCAAGAGCTTGCCGCGCAATGTCGATATCAAGAACGGTGTGCAGATCGTCGATGCCGGTCATGGCTCGGTCAATCATATTGATTTCGGCATCGTCAAAACACGCCGGATGTTGATGACCACGACACGACCCGACGGCCAGGCGCTACCCAAGGGCGCGACCGTGCTCGATGACGCTAACCAGTTCGTCACCACGATAGGGGACGGGGGCACCGCGTTCGTCACGAATCCGAGCATGAAGCCCAACCTGCATGTGACGCTCGCCGATGGCCGAAGCTGCCAGTTGATGTACAGCTTGCCCGAGAAGGCCAGTGTGCGCTTTTACGACAAGGTAGGCGCGGTATGCGTCGCTCCGGATACACAGAACGGTGCACGCTCGAACTGAGATGCTTGAGCGTTGCTTGAGTATTGCTTGCGCGCTTTTACGCAACCTAGGAAACAAGCGAAATGATGAACATTGGAATGAGCCGGTGTGGCTTGGCCAAAAGCATAACGTCCCTGCTCTTGGTGATCGGCATGCAAGCGGTCAGCGCCGCGCCGGCGAACAACTGCCAACTATTGCTGGGCGACAGCCAGATTGACTACGGTACGGTGACCCGCTCCGCACTGAACCCACTGACAAAATATCCGCGCTATCTGTCGTTTGGCAAGCGAGTGGTGACGGTGACGGCGGTGTGCGCGGCACCGACGCGGATGTCGCTATTTTTTAGGGGATCGCCAAGCCCGAACAACTTGTTTCGCTTCGGCGAGCACAACGGCTTTGTGGTGCACGCGATGCGCGCTCAGTTGGACAACCACCCCGTGCAACTCGCACAGCTCGCCGCGCCGGGTCAGCCCGTCGGTGCAGGAAGCGAAAGTGTCACGCTGATGCCGGGACAGGGAGTGTCGGTCGCAGCCAGCGATGGCGGTATCGGCCGGCAATTGTCGCTACAGTTGGAGGTGGAAGCCTATCTCTCGGATAGCGCAGCACACGTCACAGCGGCTCAAACGTTTGAAGGGAATACCAGCGTCGAATTGCACGCGGAGTGAGCATTCCGGCATGCACTCATTGATAACAATCATGCCCCTTCCGGTCACAAACCGGAAGGGGCGGTCAACCAAAGCTAGTTGCCCTTAGGCCTGAACAGCGGCCAACACGGCATTGAGCGTCTTGCTCGGCCGCATCACTAGTTCGAGCTTCTCGAAGTCAGGCTTGTAATAGCCGCCGATATCTGCCGGCTTGCCTTGCACGGCCGCCAACTCGGCTACGATAGTCTGCTCGTTGTCGGCCAGTTTCTTGGCCAGCGGCCCGAACAACGCGGCCAGGGCTGCGTCTTCGGTTTGAGCCACCAATTCCTGGGCCCAGTACAAGGCCAGGTAGAACTGGCTGCCGCGGTTGTCCAATTGCCCGGTCTTGGGCGACGGGTTCTTGTTGTTCTCCAGCAGCTTGCCCGTGGCGGCATCCAGCGTCTTGGCCAGGATCTTGGCTTTGCCGTTGCCGGTCTTGATGCCCAGCTCTTCCAGCGACACGGCCAGCGCCAGGAATTCTCCCAACGAGTCCCAGCGCAGATGGTTTTCTTCCACCAGTTGCTTGACGTGCTTGGGAGCCGAACCACCTGCACCGGTTTCGTACATGCCGCCACCCGCCATCAGCGGAACGATAGAAAGCATCTTGGCGCTGGTGCCCAGTTCCATGATGGGGAACAGGTCAGTCAGGTAGTCGCGCAGAATGTTGCCCGTGACCGAGATCGTGTCCAGGCCGCGGATAACACGCTCCAGCGTATAACGCATGGCGCGCACTTGCGACATGATCTGGATGTCCAGACCGGCGGTGTCGTAGTCCTTGAGATAAGCCTCGACCTTCTTGATCAGCTCGGCTTCGTGCGGACGATACGGGTCCAGCCAGAAAATCGCCGGCATACCGGAGTTGCGCGCGCGGGTAACGGCCAGCTTGACCCAGTCGCGAATCGGCGCGTCCTTGACCTGGCACATGCGCCAGATGTCGCCCTCTTCCACGTTCTGCACCAGCAGCACTTCGCCGGTAGCGATGTCGACGATGCGCGCTTCGCCCGCTTCCGTCACTTCAAACGTCTTGTCGTGCGAGCCGTACTCTTCGGCCTGCTGGGCCATCAAACCGACGTTGGGCACGGTGCCCATGGCGACCGGATCGAAGTTGCCGTTGGTTTTGCAGAAGTTGATCACTTCCTGGTAGATGCGAGCAAACGTGCTCTCCGGGATCACGGCCTTGGTGTCCTTCGGACGGCCGTCGGCGCCCCACATCTTGCCGCCGATACGGATCATGGCCGGCATCGAGGCGTCCACGATCACGTCGTTCGGCGCGTGCAGGTTGGAGATGCCCTTGGCCGAGTCCACCATCGCCAGTTCCGGACGATGCTCGTGGCAGGCGTGCATGTCGCGGATGATTTCTTCACGCTGCGAAGTGGGCAGCGCTTCGATCTTGTCGTACAGATTGACCAGGCCGTTGTTCACGTTCACGCCCAACTCGTCGAACAGCTTGCCGTGCTTAGCGAAGGCGTCCTTGTAGAAAATCCTCACCGCGTGACCGAAGACGATCGGATGCGAGATCTTCATCATCGTGGCCTTCACGTGCAGCGACAGCATCACGCCGGTCTCACGCGCATCTTCCATTTGTTCTTCATAGAAGTCGCACAGTGCCTTCTTGCTCATGAACATACTGTCGATGATCTCGCCGGCCAGCAGCGACACCTTCGGCTTAAGCACGATGGTCTTGCCGCTCTTGGTGAGCAGTTCCATCTTTACGTCACGGGCCTTGTCGATGGTCATCGACTTTTCGCCGTGATAGAAATCGCCATGCTTCATGTGCGCCACGTGGGTGCGCGAAGCCATGCTCCACTTGCCCATGCTGTGCGGGTTCTTGCGCGCGTAGTTCTTCACGGCGGCGGGCGCGCGGCGATCCGAGTTGCCTTCACGCAGCACCGGGTTGACGGCGCTGCCCAGACACTTGGAATACCGCTGGCGAATCGCCTTCTCGGCGTCGGTCTTCGGCTCTTCGGGGAAATCCGGCACTTTGTAGCCCTTGCCCTGGAGCTCCTTGATCGCCCCGACCAGTTGATGCTGGGAGGCGCTGATATTGGGCAGCTTGATGATATTGGTTTCGGGCAGCAGGGTCAGGCGACCGAGTTCAGCCAGGTCGTCCGGCACGCGTTGCGCCTCGGTCAGAAAGTCGGGGAACTCGCCCAGGATGCGGCCGGCCAGCGAGATGTCGCTGGTGGTCACGTTGACGCCTGCCGGCGCGGTGAACGCGCGGATGATGGGCAGGAAGGCGCCGGTCGCTAGCAGCGGAGCTTCGTCGGTCAGGGTATAGATGATGGTGGGTTGCTGGCTGCTCATTGCGTATCTCTAGATGAAGAAATAGGTTGGGGACGCCGCCGGCTGTGTTACGCACCGGCGGTAACTATCGAATTTTGCCTGATTTTGCTTCCGGGGGTGATCGATCGCGCCAGTCCTGGTCGGAGGATTGCGGCGCAGAGGCGTGCCGGCTTGCACTGTAGAAGCACAACCGTGAGCGGAGGAATTAGAGTCGGCCAATGACGAAACTTCGACGAAACCTAGACGAAATCTATTAACCGACTGATTTTTCATTTGAAAATGTAAGGAAAATTTCCGCCGAGGGCTGCGACGGAATTATACCTTGCAAGCATTAATAACGAGATTATTAGCTTTTGCCGGTTTGGCGCTCGCTGGACTGAGCGTTTGCGCAGCGGCGCTGATGGGCGCAACATAATTGAGTTCACCCGTTGATTCCACCCGCCGATTCCACCAAGCTGTTACATATTGATTACATGTCGATTACATATGTATGCGCTCAATTTTGCCGAGAAGGACCGTATACGCGAAAGTCCCGATCAGCGCCACGATGGCGCAGAAACCCAGAGCCCATTCGAACGAACCCGTGTTCTGCACGATGAAGCCGATGGTGATCGGCGTGATGATGCCGGCGAGATTGCCGGCAAAGCTGATGACACTACCGGTCATGCCCACGAGGTTGCGCGGGGCGATCTCCGAAATCACGACCCAGCTCGTCGACGACATGCCTTGGGCGAAGAAAGCGAACGACAGAACGAGAATCACGATCAGGTTCGAATGAGTGAAATTGGCCAGCACGATCGAGCCGGTCAGCAGCAAGCCGAGGACCATCGGCGCTTTTCGGGCGAAATTGACGCTGATTCCGCGCCGGATCATCCAGTCGCCCCACCAGCCGCCAAACATGACGCCAGCACCGGCCGCGAGATAAGGGCCGATCGAGGCGGCGCCCGCATGCAGCATGGTCATGCCGCGCGCCTGCACTAGATAGGTCGGAAACCAGGTCAAAAAGAAATAAAGCGTGGTGGTCGCCGCAAGTTTGCCGATGCATACGCCCCAGATTTGGCGATACGTAAACAGCTTCCGGAAGTGATCCCAGCGGAACGGCTCGCCCCGCGGCGGTTGACCGATGACTGCACCACCCTCCCGGATGTAATCGAGCTCGGCCGCGTTTGCCATCGCGCTATCCGCGGGCTCACGGTACGCGGCGAACCAGACAGCTGCCCAGACGAGGCCCAGCGCACCCGATAACAAAAAGACGGCGCGCCAGCCAAACGACGAGGCGATCCAGAATACCAGCGGCGTGAGTAAAGCCGTACCGACATAGACGCCCATCGAGCAGACGCTGCCGGCGACACCGCGCTCGTTTTGCGGAAACCACGATGTTGCGAGTTTGTTATTGGCGGGAAAGGCGGGCGCTTCCGCACCACCTACGCCAAGGCGCAGGCCGAAGAACGATGTAACGCCTCCTGCGAAGGCCTGCAGCACTGTCAAGAACGACCAGCTAGCCAGGCACAGCCCGTAAGTGATCTTTGTGCCGAAGCGGTCGAGAAAGTAGCCGCCCGGAAGTGTCGCTGCAGCAAACGCCCAGGAGAAGGCGGAGAACAAGAAACCCATGGTCACGGGGCCGATCGTGAACTCCTTTGAAATCAACGGCGCCACGATCGCCATGTTGGTCCGGTCGAGATAGTTGACGATGGTCCCGATGAAGACCAGCCCCAGCATGAACCACCTCGCATTCGTGCGTCGCGTCACGGCAGCGATGTCACCGGCTCCCACATTTACCGCCAGGTTTTGCTTCATTTTGTGTCTCCTTGGGATTGTTCGGCATCTAGTTTTGTTTTTTTGCCGTGCACGATTTCGGTGTTGCCAGTTGCCCGTTACATGAGGTCAAGTCAGAACGGCGTCATCGATTTGCAGCCTCGTCGCCCACGCCCGCAGAGCGGCAACTGTTTCGGGCGAAACCGGCACACCATCGCGCCGGTGCGCTGTAACGTTGCGGGTGGCCTGTTCGCCCGGCAGGCGTACCGGACGGGTCGGGTCGATCGGTGAATTTGCATGACACTGCTCGACCAGGAAATCCATTTGATCTATCGAGGCCGCGCTGCCGGCGAACGCGGCAGGATCTATCAGTTGTAGATAGACACTTGCGCCCCACCGCTTCGGCTCATCGCGTCGACCGAAGCCCGATAAACCTTGAGTCAGCGCTTCGACCATCAAGGCGAGACCGAAGCCCTTGTGGCCGGACTCCATGCCGCCGAGCAGCATCAGGCTGCCGCGATCCTGCTGCCTCTCAACAACGGATGGGTCCCGGCTCGGCCGGCCATGGGAATCGATCAACCAAGCATGTTCGAACTGCTCGCCCGCGGCCGTCTTCTCGCGCGTCATCGACACAGTGGTAATCGATGCGCAGGTGTCGACCAGCACAGGGAACTCGGTGGTTGGGAAGGCAAAGGCGAAAGGATTCGGACTGAAGAGCCCCTGCTTGCCGCCGAATGGCGCCACTGCCTTGGTATGCGGGCCGGATGAGGCGATCATCGCGTAGTAGCCGCGATCGGTCGCCTGCTTGGCCAGCGCGGCAAGACAGCCAATGTGATGACTGCGGCGCATCGACAGAGTAAAAACCCCATGCGCGGCGAGCCGTTCAAAGCCCAGCGACAATGCGCGCTGCATCAACCACAAGCCGGGGAGATAGTTACCATCCCAGACCGCAGTCGATCCGGTGTCGCGTATTGTTTCGGGCACCCCGGTCGCGGTCATTCGACCGCCGACCAATTCGTCGAGATAGGCCCCACATTGCGCGAGGCCATGGGTGTGACGGCCCATCATGTCGGTTAGCAGCAGCAGGTCGGCCACGCATCTCGCCTTGTCGGCATCCATGCCGGCGGCAATAAACAAATCGGTTGCGAGCTTGGAGAGCGCGTCGTGTGGCCGGCGGATCGGCTCGTGTGGCCGGTGGATCGGCTTCGGAAAGAGTGTTGTCAAGCGTCCTCCTGTTGTGGTGCGTTCGATGTCGACCAGTGCACTTGTGTGTGCGGCCGGCGCGTACGGTGCAGCGGTTCAGGAGAGCGTATGCCAAGTATCTGATACCATCTAGGATAATTCGTGAATCAGTTGATACCTATTACGCATCGATGATCACTTTCGCGCAGCTTCGTTGCTTCTTGGCCGTCGTGGACGAGATGAACTACCGTCGAGCGGCCCGGCGTCTCAACATGACGCAGCCACCGCTGACGCGACAAATTCAAGCGCTTGAGCACGCGGTCGGCGCGCAGTTGATCGACCGCGATGCCCGAGCCATTCGGCTGACGCCGGCCGGCCACGATTTCGCCCGTTCGGCGCGGCGCATTGTTGCGCAATCGATCGATGCCGCGCGCGATGCACGCCGTATCGCCGGCGGCGATTCCGGCTCGCTGACCATCGCATTCACTGCGGCGTCGAGTTACGTCTTTTTGCCTCGATTTGTCGCGCTGCTGCGCGCTGGTATGCCCGAGGTCTCGTTGACGTTGCGTGAGATGACTTCGCAGCAGCAGCTCGCAGCGCTCAGAGAAGAACAGATCGACATGGGTCTGACCCGGCCGCCGATGCAGCAACCTGGGGTGGAATGGATACGCGTCTATCGCGAGCGGCTATGCGTGGCTGTGCCGGTCGGTCACGCGCTAGCGGCGCGCGCCGCGATTGCGCTGCAAGAGCTGTCCGGGCAAAACTTCATTACTTACCCGCCGGTGGAGGGTGCGTACTTTCATAACCTGATCACCGGACTGCTGCATGTGAAGGGCGTAGCTGTCGCGCAGATCCAGCACGTTACACAAACGCACTCGATACTGGCTTTGGTGGGCGCGGGGCTGGGCGTTGGGCTCGTGCCGCAATCCGCCGAGCGGGTTATGCCCGCCGACGTTGTGTTGAAGTCGCTGCTTGATGCAGATGAAACCACAGCGGCAGATGAAACCACAGCGGCCGATGAAACCACAGCGGCCGATGAAACCACAGCGGCCGATGAAACCACAGCGGATCTCATCCTTGCCTGGCGAGGCAATACCGATAACCCGGCATGCGATATTGCGATGAAGCGTGTGACCGAGGCGTTGAAGGACCCCGCCTGGCTCGCTTAAGGTACGGCGTCCATATCGACGACTATTGCTAACGATCGCGAAACGATAAATCGCAATGATCTACTGCCCATCGATCTGGCGAATGACAGACAAGAGCGAGAGGCTTTCCCTCTCGTTCTTGTCGCTGCCCTTGATCACAAGCATATACGGTCTGCGCCGACCTTACCGATCAGATGCTATCGGGCGACTGCGCGCTCTATGGCATCGAACTTTTCCTCGAGCACATCCACGGTCGTGTAGCCTGCGGCGATTCGATGAAGTTTGCCATCCAGTTCATAGAACAGCGCGGGAAACCCGGAAACGTTAAGCATGCCCACCATCTTGAAATCGGCCTGCGTGGCGGCTATCGCCTGTTGAGATGCCCAGACATCATGGAACTGTTTCGCATCGACACTAAATCCAACCCGACCGAGCGCGGCGGATCCTATCTCGGCAAGTACCTCGCCATCGGTTGTATTGCGACCCTCTGCATAAAATGCGTGTTGCAGCGCCCGGAATACTGAAAGAAGATCCGCGTTCGGCGCCAACATGCGAGCGGCGACGACAGCCCGGCAAACCGGCTCCGTGTCATAGACGAAGTTTTTGTGAGCGCTGAATGCATCCCGATCGAACGGCAGACCGCTTGCCTGCGCCACCCGTGTCCAATGTTGCAGCCTGAAGCGCTTGCCCGCTTCGTCGAGCAGGTCGGTTGCACCCGCTCGAACGCCACCCACCACGATTTCCAATGGCAGGTCCGGCACCCGTTTCACGAACGCCGAGAGTTCCTTCCCGAAGCCGTAACACCAGGAGCACATAGGGTCACCGACATAAATCAATTTCATTGCTTTAACTCCGAACGAAAGCCAAATAAGTGGGACATCGACCCGGTGCGTTCGGTGGCAAGCGCGGATACTTACCGCTTTTGTGCGGTCGATCCGCCATCCATCCCAACGACAAGACGGGCATGCATGTCTTCGATTGGGGTCGACTATAGAATTTTCCCTCAGAGGGATACAGTCTCTTATCTGAAATTCACTTGTTACATCGGGTAAGGCGTATCGGAGCGCCAATGCGCATCGGCTCAAGTATTGGCTCGGGAATGGGGGTAACGCGAAGACCAACTTACTGCGGAAGGCATGGGCGCAAAATTTAGAGCTAGCCGAGCGCGACGTGTTCGAGTTCGGCGGCTCTCACTGTGACCGGAGCGCGGCGAGCGTACTGGCGCGTCTAATGGGGCAGGACCCTGACGAGGCCGCGCAATAGTTGCATCGAACTATGCACACTGCACGGACTTCTCTTCCTCCCAAAACTGCATTATCCCGGCACGCAACTTATCCGCCTCGGCCTTGCCGCGGCTTTTCTCGACCTCATGGAGGTACATGCGGCGTTGCTCGAAGGGCCGCTGCGCGAGATCCCAAACTTCGCGGGAAAGGCACGGCAGGATGCGCTCGGTTGTCATACTTGCTCCGGATTCTGGCGGGTCATTGCTAGTGGTTGGCTGACGGGTTGACTCATTTCGCAGGCGACCATTCGGCCCCTGCACTAACAATGTACCTACGCCAATATAGTCTCGCAATCTGGTTCCGAGTTTGATACAAAGTGTTGCGAAATATGTCAATTGCACACACCCCTCGACGTTCGCCCGCCGCTTGTTCTCCGCTCGCTCTCTACACCACCCCATTTCTCACCTATCCCGCATTCCACGGTCAGGCCACGGCACGCCAAAAAATGTAATAGAGAAAACTACTGTCTGTGCCCTGAATCCGACCCTGGATCCGATGCGTGTCAACTAGTGACCGAAATATGGCACCGTATGGAAACTGCGGCGCATCTATGAAAATCCGGACATAGAAATTCACTGGGGACAATCTAGTGCTCAAGCAACTACCCATCACCTTTCGAGCCATTGCGTTCGTTGCCCTCGTCTGCATCGCGCTCATCGCAATCGATGGCTGGCGGAGCTGGAATGCCCGTTCGATCCAACTGCACGAGATGGACACCGCCACGTCGAATCTCGCGAACGCGATGGCGCAGCAAGCCGACGACACGATCAAGGAAGCCGACACGACCTTGGTCGGCATCGTGGAACGCGTCGAATATGAGGGAATCAATCCGGCTACCGTAGCGCGATTGCACAGGCTGTTGGCGACACGAACAGCGGAGCTGCCGCAGCTCAACGGTTTATTCGTCTACGACGAGAATGGCCGGTGGATTGCAGATTCTCAGCCCATCTTGGCGACGAATTTCAATAACTCGGATCGGGAATATTTCGTTTTCCATCGCACTCATGCCGACTTGGGCCCACACATTGGCGTCCCGATCATAAGCCGCTCGACCGGGAAGTGGATCATTCCCGTATCCCGGCGCATCAATCATGCGGACGGCAGCTTTGGCGGGGTGGCGCTGGCGACGATCGATATCGATTTTTTCAAGGCCTTCTACGATAGCCTGCACATCGGCCAGGCCGGCGCGGTTGCGCTGGTTTCGGAGAGCGGGATCATGATGGTCCGTCGCCCGTTCAGCGACAGTTTGATCGGGAAAAGCGTGGCCACTACCGAACTCTTCCGCGCTTATGCTGCGCAAGGGGACGTTGGGGCGGCCTTCATCACGTCGGCGCAAGATGGCGTGACCCGATTGAATAGCTATCGTCGGCTTAAGCATTACCCTCTGTTTGTCGCAGCCGGGCTTTCCAAGAGCGAGATCCTGGCTGGGTGGTGGCACGATACGCTCTGGCATTCAAGCGGTGTGATTTTTCTCGCGATGGCGGTCGCGCTCTTTGGATGGCGTCTTGTCAAACAGATCGAGTTGCGCAATAAAGCCGAGGCGGAGATGGTCCGTGCTCGGGATGCACTGCAAAGCCTCAACCAGACGCTCAAGAAGCTCGCGATGCAAGACGGCCTCACAGGGCTGGCAAATCGTCGGCAGTTTGATGTGGCGCTAGGCAACGAGTTCGGCCGGGCGATACGAACCGCCAGCACGCTGGCTTTGATCATGCTCGATGTGGATTGCTTCAAGCAATACAACGACATTTATGGCCACGCTGCCGGCGATGAGTGTTTGCGAATGATTAGCCGCACGATCAAGGATTTGACGCCGCATCGCCCCGGAGACCTTGTCGCGCGCTACGGCGGCGAGGAAATCGCGGTATTGCTGCCGAATACGGATGTGGCCGGCGCTCTCGTCGTCGCGGAAAAAATCCGTAACGCCATCCGTAATTTGGAAATCGAGCATACCGGCAACTCGGCCGGTTTTGTCACGCTGAGTGCAGGGGTGGATGCCCTCGTCCCGATTCGAGGATCGGATGAGCCGACGGGGTTGATTCAGGCAGCGGACAAGGCTTTGTACTCGGCAAAAGCGGCGGGACGCAATCGCGTATGCACGAGTGTCGAATATGAGGCTTGACCGCAAGGTGCAGCCTATAGGTTGTAGCCCCGGGTTGTAGCCCCGGGTTGTAGCCCACCCGGGCACGGCACGCAACTGGCCCATTCAACTTATAAAAACTGGCTCACTCTACTGGTCCAGGTATGGCGATAGCATTCGGAAAACCTAACTTTTCCGTCGATCGCGATGAATGCCTCACTACTGCCGTCGTTTGCTCGTACTTTCAATACGGCGCTGCTCGCGGTCGAGCCATTGGGCGAGACGGTAGTGCGTCTGCGACTCGCGCCAGAATCCGGTCGTTCGATGAGCTATCGGGAAGGCCAGTTCCTCACAGTCGAATTGCCCGATGGCGACCTGCGCTCTTATTCCATGGCGGCGCCGGTCCGCGACGACGGCACGCTGGAGTTGCATATCCGCTTGTATCCCAACGGCAAATTTTCGTCGCTGCTTCGCAATCAGCTTGGCGCCGGCGATAGCCTGAAAGTACATGGACCCTTCGGCGACTGCACCTGGCAGGTGCCCCCATCCGTTCAAGCGCCCATATTGATGCTGGCCACCGGCACCGGCATCGCGCCACTCAACGCACTGCTCGAGGCGGCGTTGCGCGTGGACTGTGCAAATCCCATCTGGGTGTACTGGGGCGGCCTTAAGGCCGACGACTTTTATCTGGCTGGACATTTCAATACGCTGACGAGGTGGCATCGTAACCTGCGGTTTATCCCTGTGGTCGCGCCCGATGGCGACCCTAACTGGACAGGCGAGCGGGGATACGTCCAGGACGTCGCCGCGCGCCGACATCCCGATCTCGACGACGCCTGCGTCTACGTCTGCGGGGCGCCGGCGATGGTATCCGCCGCCCGCACGCGCTTGATCGAAGACCGCCGCCTTCCCGCACAAAATTTCCATGCGGACGCCTTTGCATCGTCTGCCGCGCCGCCAGCAGACCCGTTCAAAGCCGCGACGGCGATATCGGTCTCGCTGTCCAGCACGCACGACGGCCGACGCGAAATGGACTTGCCATCGGGCCAGTCGCTCATGGTGTCGCTGCGCGATGCGGGTTTGATCCAAGGCATATGCGGCGGCAATCAATCGTGCGGCACATGCAGAGTGACCCTGGACCCGGCTTCCTTCTCGCGACTAAAACCGATCGAGCGCACCGAGCGGCGTTTGCTGCAGGCACTGGAAGAGTGCGGTCCATACGATCGCCTGTCGTGCCAGATACGCGTCGAAGCGGATCTGGACGGAATCAGCTTCGCGCTCCCCGATCAGAAATGGTAACGCGCATTAAATTTGCGCATTAAATTTGCGCACTAAGCCTGCGCACTAAGCCCACGCATTGAACCCGCGCATTAAGCCCATTCACCCAGACATCCCTAACCCCATCCATGAAGAGGTAAAAGCAACATGAGTACAGTCCTTAGTCAAAATGCGCTTGAAGCCGTCGGTGAAAAATACGATGCCGACAAAATGATGATCGTGCGCAAGATGACACGTGACGTCATCCACGAGATCGCAAACGCCGTGAAGCCCGGTATGGTCGAAGAGGATGCCGTCGAGATGGCGAAAGATCTGCTGGCTGAAAAAGGCATGCTGCGCGGCTGGCACGACGTGTACGTTCGCTTCGGCAGCAACACGACCAAGACCTTCGGCGCCTTGTCGGACCCCGGCATCGTGCTGGGCGCCGACGACCTGTTTCTGATCGACATCGGCCCGACCTGGAAGGACTGGGAGGGCGACGGCGGCGATACATTTGTCACCGGCACGAACGCCGACAAGGCGCGCTGCATGCGTGACGCGCGCGAAATTTTCCATGCGACGCGCAAGCATTGGCTGGCGTCGGGTGCGACCGGTAAAGAGTTGTACGACTTCGCGACCGCGCAGGCAGACCAACGCGGCTGGGCGCTGAATATGGACCTCTCGGGCCATAGGCTGGCCGATTTCCCGCACGCGGCGATTTATGAAGGTCCAATGGCCGAAGTGGATTTCAAACCGTCACGCCAATTGTGGGTGCTTGAGATTCACATACGTCATCCGCAACACGCTTACGGCGCGTTCTTCGAAGACATGCTGCTGGAGGATCAATACTTCCAATAACGGTCAGTGCAGGCACGGGCGCACTCAGGGCGAGCCAGGTTATCGAGTTGCCTGGACCGCACCTGTTTGCTGCGCGATCGCTCGATGCAAGCGCTCGACCGCTTGCACCAGCTCGCTATCGTCCAGGCTGGCAAAACCGAGCCGGGCCCCGCTGACATTACCGCTATCCATCGCAAAGCAACTGCCCGGCAGGAACCGGACATGATGGCGATTCGCATCGGCGACCAATTTCATTTCGTCGATGCCCGCGCTGAAGCGTACCCAGAAAGCCAAGCCGCCATCGGGCACATCGAATTCGATGCTGCTACCCAGCCGCGCCCTCAGCAAGTCGGCGAATAAATCGCGTCGTTGTTCGTACACCTTAACGACCTTGCGTGCGTGGCGCTTGATCTCGCCCGATTCGATCAGTTCGGCTACGGCAAGTTCGGTCGTCGAGTCCCCTTGCCGGTCTATTGTCAAAACCTCCTCCGCCGCCCGCTGGATGAAATGAGCCGGTGCGGCGATATATCCGGAACGCATGCTGGGCGCGAGCAACTTCGACAACGAACCGATGTACACCACCTTGCCCCAGCGATCGGCACTTGCCAGCGGCAGCAGCGGATGCCCATTGAAATGAAACTCGTGGTCGTAATCGTCCTCCACGATGGCGAAACCGAATTGATCGGCCAGCGCCAACAGCCGCAGCCGCCGCTCGGGTTTGAGTGAAACCGTAGTGGGGAATTGATGATGCGGCGTGACATAAAGGCAGCGCACCTTGCGCGTTCTGCACACCTTCTCCAGCTCATCAAGGCGTAGACCGCCGCTGTCCAGACCAATGCCGATGACCTCGGCGCCGGCAGCGCGAAAGGCTTCGCGCGCAGGAGGGTAGCTCAGCGCTTCCATCACCACGGTGTCTCCTCGTCCCGACAAAATACGAGCGGCGAGGTAAATCGCCATCTGGCTGCCGCGGGTCAAGCAAATATTGTCGGCAACCGTGGTCAAGCCCCGTTCGATGTTCAACATCGAGGACACCGCCGTGCGCAGCGCAAGCGTGCCGCGCGGATCCCCATAGCTAAGTCGGTTACGGTGCCCTCCCCCGACGAGCGCCCGGCGATAAGCTCGCGCCAGCGCCTCTACGGGCACCAGTCGAGTGTCGGGTGCGCCGTCATCAAAGGTCAGCGACCCTGCCTCAGGCAGCAATACCGGAATCTGGGTCCGGCTCCCGGGCAGGAAATAGTCAGGCTGGTCGGGCATCGGCGTCGGTTCGACGGGCCGGTAGGCGAACGACGCCGGTGTGACCATGGGCAAATTCGGTGAAATGAAGGTGCCCCGCGTGCCCTCCGACATCAACCATCCCTGAGCAATCAATTCGTCGAACGCCAACACCACGGTTTTTCGGTTCACCGCCAGGGTTTTGGCCAGCTCACGGCTGCCTGGAAGCGCGTCGCCCGAGGCCAACCGCCCGCGGCGTATGCCGTCGATGATCGCGTGCACGATCTGAAGATAGGGGGCGATCGGCGATTCGCGCCGTATCTCGAGAACAAAGTCCCACGGTCGAAACA
>Ga0302220_10000463_pt1 | contig 35149 bp, 34 predicted proteins | sample II_Palsa_E1_3_FD_194572 | JGI IMG/M metagenome (GOLD analysis project Ga0302220, IMG submission 194572) | Peat permafrost microbial communities from Stordalen Mire near Abisko, Sweden - II_Palsa_E1_3 | ecosystem: Environmental > Terrestrial > Soil > Palsa > Peat permafrost | place: Sweden...
AGACAGGCGCATTTTTGCGAGGATGAGGCGCCAACATACTTTCACGCACATTCACAAGCATCTTGCTAGCGTGGTCGGCGACCTTGCGAAGATCACTCAACGGCACGCCTGGCAGGACGCGCCTCACTTCCGTAGTGATTGAAACGATCGGTTTCTCGGCACGACCACGAACATCAGACATACGGTATTGTCCCTTAGACGAAAAGAGGCTAAACCTTCAACCTATCTTGTATTCGCCAATTTTGTGGAATTTAGTCAGCGGGTTGGCGAATTCGTCCGAAATGTACCGGGTTTACAGAACCGCTGCAAGTTAACTTTTCAAGCGTACAGCCGCGCGCCGCGGTGCTCCAAGGCCCAAACCTAGAATTAACTCAAAGAATCGCTCTGACGGCGCTCGAATAACCGCTATGGTTTTCCGGTTTTCAAGCCGATCGAAGCCATACACTTATGATTTGTGCAACTAACGGTCTGAGCGCCATATTTCTTCAATCCGCATGGTGTTCATTTCACGACATAGAAGTGCGGAGAAAAGTTAGTATCGTCGCCACCTGGTTGCGGGCCCGCCGTAGCGCGAGGTGCGCTTCGTATGCGGCGTTTGCGTCCGCGCGCGCGTCATACACAGACGCGGGAGAAAGATCAAGAGAAGGTCCACGCCCACGGTTTTTGAGGGTGTGGGCCAACCGTAGGTGTGGTACCTCCGGTGGCCTAGGATTTAGCGACTTGTCTATCAAGAGAAAATTCGCGTTGTCGGATCGCGTGTCCAAAAATCCGGGAGCCTAGCCTTTTCGCGGGACCAATGCCGACATTCAACCTGCATCGCTACGGCTCGGGGGAAGGCGAAGGCGACTAGGCGGCCGGGAGTTCAGCGGTCGCACCGCATTACTAGGGATGCACGCAGCAGACATGTCCGCAAACGAGGGGTTAAAAATTGTGGCTATCATCCCCTTCATTTCGTGACATCGATCTTCCCGGCCGGCAACGCAGACAACGCAGCCTCGCGGACCGCTGGCAGGAGTGCTACCGGGCCGCGTTGCAGCCGACTCCTCGCTCAGCCCCGGTCGCAGGCAATGAAATGCAGCCTCGCACGGGGCACGGCTCTGTATAGAGAGTCTCCAGGTGATCGAAAGGAAGTGCTTTTTATCAAGCCGAGAATACGAGCCGCTCCTTCCCCAAATATGAAGTGGATGCGCAGATCGCCTTCTGCTTATGCGCGCGTTGCGCCCTGCGCCCACTGTTCCGCGGCGTCCAGCGCGCGAAGCCGCCGGTGCGCGCTCTTAAATTCCGCATTCATGATTACTCCAGTTATCAGATGTGGCGATTTTTAGACCGAGAGGAAAAGGACGGATTTTCTTGCACGCTGGCGCGCACACGCCTTGAAAAGCGGCGGGGCGGGGTGCAGGTGTGGTTTCGCACGCGCTAGCCGCTGTCCCGCGCTACCGACAACCACTACACCACCGGAAAAAGAAAGCTATGGCCGACATGAACTGGCAGACTGTTGTGACATCCATCCTCGCTAGCGGTGTCTTGTCGAGCGCGGTAACGATCCTATCCAGTCCTCGATCGGTGAGCGTTTGAAGGGTCGTATCCAAGCGGGATATGCGAAGGAACTCGAAAAGCAGAAGTCCGAGCTCAAGAGGGCGAGCGACATCGAACTGGACAGACTTCGCTCGCAGCTGGCCATGGCGGGGTCGAACGCAACACGCTGTTCAATGCGCTCACCACGCGCCTATTTGACGCGATCGCAGAGATTCACGCCGCGCTTCTCAAATTCCACATTGTGCTCGGACGGCTGACCGCCTCGACACGGGCGGCCGGAGTCTACGAACAAGCGTTGTTCAAGAATGTCGCCGACGCATCGGAAGTCTTCGACAAGGTGCTCACCGACAAGCAGATCTTCCTGTCACAGCCGACTGAGGCCAAGGTCGCCGAGATTCGCCAGATGCTCGTCAGCAACGCCAACCTGTTTCAGTGGACGGTTGCGATGAACCAGCACGACATTGACCGTCCCCAGAAGTGGATGGAAATAGAACAGGCTGTTCGGGGCCCGTCAAGAATGCGATCGGCGATCTCGCGGCAGAGCTGCGGGTACTGATGGGCGACAAGCCGCAGCCCATTTGGGGGTGCCGTCAGGAAACGGACGAAAACGTACGTTAGCCGCACTGCACAATCAATTGAGTCAACGGTTTAGCGGTGGCGTCGTTCGGCACCCACATTGCCAGAACCGGCGCTCGTCCGAGCCTTACGCAGCAAGGCCTGGTTACCGCTAGCGTGCGCACAAATCCGAATCCTGAGGCTACCCCACTTTGCTCGAGGAGAATGTTCTGTCTCGTGGGTTGCCACGCCTCTCAGCGGCTGCTGGGAAGCTGACCGGCAATCTTCCCGGCGAACGCGGCCATTTCTTCAAGCCAAGTGGCCAGCTCAGTGAACAGTATTTCCTGCTCACCAATGACAAGCCGGTCGATTGTCTTAATGGTCTGATTGGGCTCGGTCGGGTGCACCGTTTCCGGACCGCCGGCGACGAGCGCGAACACTTGTCCTGCGACGATATTTTCCTCCACGATCATCTCGTCCAAGTGGTGAACCTCGTTACGCATGGTGCGAATCCGATCCCAAACTGTATCCGTCGCGAAGGCCGCCTTATCGGCCCTCAACGCGAGCGATAAGGGGTCATGCTGCGAGTCACCCCGGAGCCGGCGAAAACAATTGGTCGCGCGGAGCATGTCCGATATGCAAGCCTCGAAGTGAGAAACAGACCGGTTCATAGCGCCAAGTTTGAAGGTAGCGCCTGTGCCCCAGAATTCTTTTAAAGCGGCGGTGCCGGCTCGGTACCCCACGAGAGCCGCCTCCACAAGCCGAACGTAGGTCGTGGTCAGCGCATTGATCGCATACCTGTCCGACGGGGCTTTGATGAACGGGCTCCTGGTCCAATAATCCGCAAAACCGTTCGCGTAAGCGGTGATTGCAGGTACGGCAAATTCAATGTACATATTTCTGTCCTAGTTCGTGTTGCATGCCTCCACCGTCAATAGACCAGCTTTCCCTTGCTTGCTATGAAATCCGTCCGCTCGGCGATCCGCAGAACCTGACCTGCAAAACTCGTGACGCATTGGCTACGGCATCTTGATATGTTTCAGCGCGTCCATGAGTTTTTCGGGGTGCCGTCAGGAAACGGACGAAAACGTACGTTAGCCGCACTGCACAATCAATTGAATCAACGGTTTAGCGGTGGCGACGAGCGGCCCCACATTGCCAGAACCGGCGCTCGTCCGAGCGTTACGCAGCAAGGCTTGGCTACCCGCTAGCGTGCGCAAAAATCCGAATCCTGAGGCTACCCCATGTGTCGCGTCCCGCGTTGTTTCGCATGCGAAAACCGGCCTGAACGGCCACGGTAATGTGTTGACTTAGTCCTGCCTCTCTCAGATCTGCTACGGCGCTCGCAATTCGCAGAAGTTTTCGATGACCGCTCGTGGTCATTGCTTTTGTCTGCTCGCCAAGTGCTGCCGTCAGGCGCTGCGGTTGCCTCCATCGATTATTTGCCCGCGTTCCGCATAACGGAGTGCAACGTCTTTTATGGAGGCAAGGATGCGGCAATTGGGCTATGTGTACGCGGGTTTGGTTTATGTGATCCAAAGGAGGCTCTGGCACGCACGCGCCGCTATGGCGCTGGGGGTAATCTCCGGACTGGTGATGTGAGTAAGGCCGCTCACACATAACCGTGGGCGCTCTGGCAGGTCGCGGATGGGCAGCAGGGGGATTCGGGATCGCCTCCAACCAGCAATGTCGCCGTCAGTTTCGTGCAGTATGCAAGCGCATCCCGGATCCTTCGTGTACGCGATACTCCACAGACGACCCTAGCTTGCATTGTACCTACGATGTAGCTACAATGTAGGCATGCGAGATGTCATCAAAGGTCCACGCGAGATTTCGCTGTTTATCCTTTTTATCTTTGTTAGTTGTTACTTGTTTCTGGGGCAGGCGATGTGTTGGCCTTTGCGCTTATGCCCGGACCCAGATGGAGATGAGTGAAATGGGCGCCATACCTGTTGATAACAAGACAGCCGATGTGCGTACCCGCATTGAACCGGAACTTAAGGACGCAGCCAGGGAAATCCTGGCGGGCTATGGACTCACGATGTCAGAAGCATCGAGGCTCTTTTTCCGCCAGGTTGTGCTGCAGAAGGGCTTGCCGTTCGATCTTCGCCAGCCGAATGAGACGACGGTTCAAGCGCTGCGCGAGTCAAGGGAAATGCAGAAGGCGCGCTTCGGCTCCGTAACGGAGTTGTTTAATGAGCTTGAAGAGAAGCACAAGTAGTAAACGCACGACGCTGCCCCTCAGCAGCGACAAAACCAAGCAGTTCGGCAAGGATTGGGAACGACTTTCGGACTCTGGCCGGTACGACATGACCCGTCTGAAAGACGTGATGTTGTTGCTGGTCAGGAACGAGGGACCGTTATCGGCTGAGTACAAGGACCATCCTCTGACGGGCGAGTGGGATGATCATCGCGAATGTCATGTAGGCGGTGATTTCCTGCTCATCTACCGGATCTCCAAAACCGAGGTCGTGTTCGTTCGAAGCGGCACCCACGCCGAGCTGTTCAAGTGAAATAGAGCAGCTGATAGAGCCGTCGCGGAAACGCGGCGGCTTTTTTTTGGTGCGCCCGGCAGGGCGCACTTACTTGAAGGTGCAAGTCCTTTACTTGCCCGGGGACCCATGCTGCATTTCAAAAGGACGCTTGATGCAACAAACGCTTGAGGTAGGCGACGACGATCCTTCCGTTTGCCTGTCCTGTATAACTGACTCGGTGTTCACCAGCTTCATCAAGGACATTTGCCAACGCGGGCAGTGTGTCATCTGCGGACGGCCGGACATTGCAACGGTGCACGCGCTGACACTGGCACAGGTTGCATCAGGCGTGATCATCGAAGCCTATGAGGAGTTCGACGACACGCTTTACGACTATTCGAACGGCCTCACGCTGTTGGCCGTGCTTAAACGGGTCCTAGCAGTCGAAGACACCGGTTTTTGTGAGCTAGTGGCCACGCACCTGAGGAATCAGTGTCAAGAGAGCGCTCCGGCCTTTTTTGCTGTCGGCGTCCGCTATGGTCTGCGCCTTCGGCCGTTCGAAGACCGCGAGTCCGAGCGGGATTTCGCAGCACAGTTGTGGAATCTCCGCGCGACAGAGTTCAAGCACCGTCGGCGCTATTTCAACGAGGACGCCCGGAAATTCTTTGCGCGGCTTTTTGATGTGGCTCTCGAGGCCAAGAACAGCAGCATCTTTTGCGCGACGGACGCCGCGAGGCATGTATTGCCGACCGGCACCCCGATTTACCGGTGCCGGCGCGTGTCGGACGCGGAGGGTCGGGAGAAGGTAAGAGCCAATCCTGACAAAGAATTGGGCGCTCCGCCGAAGGCTCGCGCTGGGCAAAATCGCATGAATGCGTCAGGCATTCCGCTGTTCTATGGAGCGCTAGACGTTCAGACCTGCATTGCGGAGGTGCGGCCATCGATAGGCGACGAGGTCGCAATCGGGCTGTTCGTGACCACGCGAGGGCTAAAGTTCTTCGATTTCACGCGTTTCAACTTGCCGCGAGAGCGCGACAACCTGAGCGTTTGGCACGACGATTACGCCGAGCGACTAGACGCTTTGATCCTGTTGAAATACTTGGAGCATTTGATAGGTCTGCCGGTCCGCACTGGCGAAGCCGATTACATCATGACTCAGGCGATGGCCGAGTTTCTTCGCTTTGACGTCGATGGCGGCTTCGATGGAATTATTTTCGGTTCGGTGCAGTCGGAGGGTGGAACCAACTACGTGATTTTCAGCGAACGTAATGACGCCGAGAACTTGAGCGATCCCGATTGGCACCCCAGCTTTCCGGTTGGCCTTCATCCGACGACGAAAAAAAATGGACCGCGATTTCATATCGTGTCGGGAATCCAATATCGGGGCGATTGGGAGCGCGAGCTGCCGTCGCCGCCGACGGCGTGGCGGGCAGCACAGCGCCGGTAGCAAAACTGACAATCACCAAGAGGGAGACGGCAGGCGAGGAAACAATTCAAGTGTCATCCGCGTCGTCATCGTCTTCAGTGTCCGGCAATCCATCACCACCACCGTAAGCCGAAAAAACATCCCACGGCCAGTCATGCTGGTATGACTCGACAATCGCCGTTTGGAAGCCATACAGGCCCGCGCAGGTTGCGCGATTTCCCGACCCGGGCATGAGTACGTCGCTGTAGCCGTCACGCAGTTCGATGAGACGTCGCATACGTGCCTGACACAACACGGCGAACACGATTAGTAGGCCCCGCGCGGTGTCATCGACATCCTTGCATGCTCGACTGACCAAGGCCGGGCGTTTGGTCTCTGGCCGACGGATCAGTTCCTCGATCAGTGGTGCGTTCCGCTTCTCGAAGTCTGCCCGTTGCCCCTGCGTCATCGCGTCGAACGCTCGCCGCACCGCTTGCAGGTCATATTCGTCTTCGAGCCACGACGCGAGCGACATCGCATCGCGCCACGCGAAGAGCTGGTAGCTTCCCATCGACTTGGACACGATTTCCTCTTGATCGCACAGCTCGTTTCCCAGAGCAAACTTGTACTCCGCCAGGCGCGGCATATTTTCGCGTCAAATCCAGTGATGTGTTTTACAACATACCGGACGTCTAGTCAGCTTTGTTGCATCCGGCCCCAACTTTGAAGGTCCGAGTTCGACTGAGCTGACCTTCGAATCTTCGGAAAACGGCCATGCTGCCTGCACAAAAGCATGCTCGGTCAAACTATAGGATCACTTGCGCGTCCAATACCACACAAGGAAGACCACTACGACACCGACTAGCAAATCGAGGCGGCGGGCGATCTTGCCGAGCTTCGATTGCATGTCCGAGTGGTACGGGGCGAGCGGCATAGGTGCTTCGCTTCTCTGGCTTTCCGTGCCTGCCCTGTACGCGGAAACTTCAAGCGTGGCGTTGTCCATCTTCACCATTTTCGCGACACCTTGGTCCCACACAACGTCGCTTCCATCCGGTGCGCTGCCGAGCGTAAAACCCGCGACGCTGTCCATGCTCCAGAGCGTGACTTCGATCCGACGCCCCAACGCCCATTGGTCCCTGATCCAAGCGAGTGCCGGAACATCCACGTACACCCATGCATGTGCGCCGTCTTCGAACATGGTTAGCTGGGGCCGCTGGCCCTCAATGCCCACCGCGAAGTGCATCTGAACGAGTTCCGCGCCCGGCTGCTCCGGGATAATCTTGGTTCGGAACGGTGCTATCTTCGCCGTCGTCTCGATCCTCTGCGTTACTTTGCCGTCTTCGGCGCGTACGTATTCTTTCCAGTCGTCCGGTGAATCAGCGAATAGCGTCAGGCTTGGCATCTTCTGTCCCATTTGGTTATCGCCCATGCGCGGCGACCCCACTGAGCTTGCACTCGCCCCCAATACAAGATGTCCATGGCAGGCCCGTTTTTATTCGCTGTTTAAGCAGTGTTTGTCCATACCCCCCATCTTCAGTCTGTCCGTCAGTGTCCGGCCACGGCGAGACGTTCGAGGAGGTCGTTCAATTATTTGAGGCCAACCGAAACGGGTCGACGGCCCACATTTCGCCGGCGCGGAGATACGGCTGTGAAAGGGCGAGCCGCTCTCTGAGCGGCGTGAGACTTATTCCGGGTGAGACCGAATCACCGAAGGCTTCGGAGACAAACGGGGCATCGTCCTCCGGGCGACGAACGACCTGAACAATGTGCGTGATGCCGCGTGGACGGGGATGGTTACTCGCCCAGGCGGGCTCTCCCATTTTCAGCCCAATGGTGGCGCAACGCGGGAGGCTAATGGCAGTGATCTCTCGCCCCTCAAGAATGAATCCTGTCCGGCTCTCAATCTCGTGGATGATCCGATCCGACCACGTCTGCACAGACTGCATGTCGGCGGCCCCAAACACTGCGTGGCCAGACGCGCGGTTTTCCGCTTGCATTGCTTTCGTGAGAAGCAACCCAGTCCATCCTGAGCAGTCGATGACCGGAGGGCTCGCCGATAGTCCTTCGGCTTTCACGCCCCGCTGGTATCCAGCTCGACCTGTATAGAGCTGCACCAGCCACCACATCGTCGTCTCGGCCGTCTCGAATATCATGGGCGAATTTTTGTCTTAAGATCAATTACCCGAGCAATTATGCGCCGGCCGCCGCATGTGCATCGATTGGTCGGTATGGCTCAACTGGTGCCGATCGCGAGAGGCACAGAGCGGCCATCTGCGGCCACTCATCTACGATGTCGAGCTGACGCTTGGATGTCGCTTTGATCTATTGCAGCGGTCATTCGCTCGGCGGAGCGAACCGGGCTCGCTTTAGAATCTAGAAAAGATGGTTCCCCTAGCCGATTAGCTCACGGTAAGAAAAAGAGACGTCATGAAGAGACGATGCCTTCTAAAGGGTGTTGCCGCCCTGCCTTTCCTCCCCACCACCACGATTTTTGCCAACGTGATTCCAGCAGTGGCTGGAACGGGCCGCGTTCGGCCTGGCGATCCTGCGTGGCCGGAAGCAGAGGAATGGGAGGCGCTGAGTCGCGCAGTTGGTGGAAATTTGTTGCGACCAACAACCATCTGGCAGGCCTGTGCGCAAGCGCCCCGCGCGCCCGATTGTCTTGCTCGCTTGGGGGAAGCGCGAAACCCGATCGCGCTCGGTGACGATCCTGGCGGCACGCAGATCTCAGGGTGGCTCGACGGATGGACCCCCCGCGCCAGCGCCTACGCCGTGGCGGCCCGTTCTACCACCGACGTGGTTGCGGGCATCAATTTCGTGCGCCAACACAATTTGCGTCTGGTGGTGAAAGGCGGGGGGCATAGTTACCTTGGCGGCTCTAACGCGCCGGATTCCCTTTTGATCTGGACACGCGCGATGAACCGCATCGAGCTACACGATGCATTCGTTCCATTGGGCTCTTCGATGCCTCCGACGCCGGCTGTGACTGTAGAGGCCGGCTCCATGTGGATCGACGTCTACACTGCCGTCACAACCCAGGCGGGGCGATACGTCCAGGGCGGCGGTTGTGCGAGCGTGGGGGTGGCCGGCCTCGTCCAGGGCGGCGGTTTCGGATCGTTCTCGAAGCGTTACGGATTGGCGGCCGCGAGCCTGCTCCAGGCCGAGATCGTCACCGCTGACGGCGTTGTCCGCACGGTCAACGCATCGCGGGAGCCCGACCTTTTCTGGGCGCTGAAAGGCGGAGGTGGCGGCAGTTTCGGTGTGGTGACCAGGATCACTTTGCAGACCCACGATCTGCCTGAGCACTTTGGTTGGGCTGAGTTCACGGTCAAGGCGTCATCGCGTGAGGCTTACCGGCGGCTGGTTGAACGGCTCGTTGACCACTATGCCGAAAACCTGTTCAACCCCCAATGGGGCGAGCAGCTTGTTTTTCACAACGACGAAGTCCACGTGTCGATGGTGTGTCAAGGCCTCAGCGACGGACAGGCCAAATCGGTCTGGGCACCGTTCATCGATTGGGTACGAGCCTCGCCAGCAGATTTCACCTTCAACGATGAACCTCAGATCGGCGCCGGTCCCGCACGCCGCTGGTGGGATCTCAAGGCCAACCCGGGACTGGTGCCCGACCCACGGGCCGGAGCGGCCACTCAGCACGGTTGGTGGCGAGGCGATGGAGACCAGGCCTCACTATTTCTGTACGGCTACGAGTCACAATGGCTGCCCGCGACGCTTCTCGAACCAGCCCAACGCGGTCAGGTTGCCGGGGCGCTCACGGAGGCCGCCCAATTTCAGGCCGTGGAACTTCATGTCAACAAAGGACTCGCGGGCGCCCCTGCGGAGGTAAACGAGCACGCACGTCAGTGCGCCATGAATCCAAAAGTCGCCGACGCGTTCGCCTTAATGATTGTGGCTGCGGGCGGTTCGCCGCCGTTTGCGGGTCTCCCGATCACGCCGCCTGACATGACAGAGGCACATCGCCAGGCCGAGCGTGTGGCCAAAGCTGCGGCCGTTCTTAAAGTATTGTCACCACAAAGCGGCTCCTATCTTTCGGAAACAGATTTTTTCCGTGGAGATTGGCGCGAAGCGTTTTGGGGGGCAAATTATGCGCGGCTGAAAGCGATCAAGAACCGCTACGACCCCGAGGGATTCTTTTTCGTCCATCACGGGGTCGGCAGCGAGGACTGGAGCTCCGACGGCTTCACGCCGGTGCGGTCGTGATCGTTGGGATGTCCGTTCATTGACTTGGCGGTCGCGTGTTATCCATTCGGACCACAGACCGCTACGGGTCGACTTCTCCCCTACGCGGACCGATCAACGGCGGGGCACTACGCCGGCTAAACGTCGGACCGGGTCTGGCCAGTTTCAGCCGGTCGACAACGTTTTGTAAGTCGTCGACAACCGGCTTCAAAAGCGGGCAGTCTTGTAGGTTTTCTTGGGCCTCTATCCGCGACTTGGGTTTAGTGAGGCTAAGAATTGACAGTGATCGGAGGTAGGACCGATGGCCATTCTCGCAACTCTTGCCCTAGCGGCTGCGATTCAATCAGGTGCGCAAACGCCGCCCGTGCAAACGGATATCAATGCATCAGGTCCCGCCGGCCCCCTGCAAGGAACGCTGCTCGCACCAGCATCCATCGGTGTCCCCGTGATCCTAATCGTTCCCGGATCAGGCGCGACCGACCGCGATGGCAATAGCCCCGGGCTAGGAACTTCGACGTACAAGGAGCTGGCGGAGGGGCTCTCGACGCGAGGCATCGCGACCGTTCGTATCGACAAGAGAGGTATGTATGGCAGCGTATTGGCGGTAGCCGATGCGAACGCCGTCACCATCGACGACTACGCAAACGACGTCCACTCGTGGGTAGCAGCTATCCGCAAACGGACCGGCGTGGCGTGTGTTTGGGTGCTAGGACATAGCGAGGGCGGCTTAGTCGCGCTGGTTGCCGGGCAAAACCCATCGGATATCTGCGGTTTGATCCTGATGGCCACCCCGGGCCGCCCATTAGGAGAAGTGATTCGTGAACAACTGCAATCGTCCGGAGCAGACGCGCGCGTCCTGAATAACGCGTTGTCCGTCCTCGATGTCCTTGACGCAGGTCAGCAGGTGGATGAAACCAGAATCGATCCCGCTTTGATGCCGTTGTTTCGCCCACAGGTTCAAGGCCTCTTGATGAGCGAATTGGCTCTCGATCCAGCCAGATTGATAGCAACTTTTAACAAGCCGGTGCTTATTATGCAGGGACAGCGAGACGCCCAGGTCAAACCCCGAGACGCGAAGCAACTCAAGCACGCCGACCCGCGAGCTGAGCTAGTCCTGCTTCCTGACACCAATCATTCTTTAAAAAGCGCCAGCACAAGCGGAAGTAGCGAAAATGCCTCGTCCGAAAATTCGGATCTTCCGTTGGAAGACAATGTAATAGACGATATCTATAATTTCGTAAAAAGTGCGCCAACGAATCGTTGATCGTTCCTTTGTGAGCGCCGACCACCGTGAGGCAGCAAGCGGCATGTCGTAGTTCAAAAGGATTTCGGTTTTAAAGGAGAACCGGTGGCTGACTTGCTGCTGGCCGCCTGCGACGATCAAATATCCGTTGTGTAGGAAATCGACTGTGCCTCTCCGGTCGAAATATCCTACCCGCATCGGGCAGCGCGCGGCCAGGAAGGGACACTCGGCGGAATTGCCTACATCGTCGACAATCTCGACGGATTTCTTTAAATAACATCTGTCGGGAGCGTTAAGAATGCAAGCTGCTTGGACTCGCGTTGATGAATACATTGTTGATCGACTTGTGCCTTCTGATTCTGCTTTGAAGAATGTGCTTTCCGCGAACACCGCTGCGAATCTGCCGCCGCATGACGTCGCGCCTAACCAAGGGAAACTGCTGCATATCTTCGCGCGCATGATTAGCGCGCGTCGTGTGCTCGAAATCGGGACCCTCGGTGGATATAGCACCATATGGCTTGCTCGTGCATTGCCTGAGGGCGGCAAAGTCGTCACGCTAGAGGCAGATGTTGCACACGCAAAGGTGGCGCGATCAAATATCGAAATGGCCGGGCTTGCCGGCGTCGTGGAACTGCATGTTGCTCCGGCACTGGAGAGTCTGGCAAGGCTTCCCGCCAAAGAACCCTTTGATCTGGTTTTCATTGATGCGGACAAGCAGAATAATCCTGCATATCTTGAATGGGCACTCAAGCTGTCGCATTCCGGGACGGTCATCATCGGTGACAATGTCGTACGAGACGGAGGTATTACTGACCCTGACAGTGTGGACCCTCGGGTGCTGGGTGTCCGTCGCTTCTTCGATATGATCGCTGATGAGCCTCGCCTGACCGCCACTGCTCTGCAAACGGTCGGCAGCAAGGGGTGGGACGGCTTCACGATTGCGATCGTGAACGATCACCTCTGAGGTATCTGAATAACTTGGGTCGGGCAATTTTCGCCGACCGTATCAGGCTCGGTTCGGCCAGTAGCGGTCAGTCGACAGGCGGACACAGATCGTCGACAAATCCTTTGAACCGGAGAGGACTGCCGTGGGAATCAACGAAGACATCAAGCGCTTGCGTGATTGCGGCGAAGTGCGCTGCGGAGTTTTACCGTATTCGGCGCCAACTCCCGCTACTGTAGCGAAAGCGTTCGAGCTGCGCGATGACGACGCCTGTTATCGCGAAATTGATGAGAGCACGGCGCATTCTTTTGTTGCTGAGGTGCTGCATCGCGACCAAGCGTACAGCGTCGAGATAATAACCGCGGCTCAGGCGGAACAATTGACGGGCAAATTTTTCGAACAGTTCGGTGCTCAAGCTCGGTACTTCACAAACAACTGGTGTCCAGTTACCGACGCGACCTTCGATGTGGGAGTTCTCGTAATCGGTGTCTTACAGTCAGGGTGTCTTTGGGTCGAGGACGAGTATTGAGGTCGAGGTGATTTTGGTGTCGGTCACGTCCGCCGCAGATCGGCGATTGCCCATAGTGGTCGACGATCGGCCAACACCAGCCACTCAAGACCGCCTCGGGAATCCGCGTCAATTGAACAAATACCGCTATACAGGAAGCGTAAAAAATGTTGATCGCCTTCGGAGGGCTGCCGGGAACCGGTAAGACAACGGTGGCGCGAGCACTCGCACGCAAGCTCGCCGCTGTTTATCTGCGTATCGATACGTTGGAACAGGCGTTCATCGCGTCTGGGAATGGCGGGGCGGATATCGGGCCTGCCGGATATCTCGCCGCATATGCAGTGGCGGGCGATAACTTAAGCCTTGGCTTGACCGTGGTCGCGGACTCGGTCAATTCGTTGCACATTACGCGTAGCGCATGGAGAAATGTGGCGCTAGAGGCCGGTGTGCCGATCTTCGAGATCGAGTTAATTTGTTCTGATGTAGCGACGCACTGTCTGAGGGTCGAGAGGCGAAGCGCCGATATCCCGGGCTTTCAGCTGCCAACATGGACGAGCGTGCTTGAACGTCAATACGATTCATGGGAATCAGAGCAATTTGTCGTCGACACCGCTAACGTTTCGGTCGAGCAGACGGTCGAAGCAATCATGCAACGCCTGTCGCTGGTAGGGTGACGCGAGAATGGGAGCGTTCGGTATGGATTGGAATCTAGCGCAATCAGTTGCCGACGATTTTGTCTCGCAATGGAAATCGAACGAAGGGCCAGGCGGCGGCGTCATGCTGTTCGATGAAACGCAAACTCTCGTCGAAGCCTTCGGTGGCCTCGCGAGCGTGGAATTTCGCATTCCCTTTTCCGCGCAAAGTGTCGTGAGACTCGCGTCGGTCACGAAACACGTTGTCGCTGGCCTCGCACTGAAATGCGTAGATCAGGGCGTCCTGAATCTGGACGAAAGTCTGAGTGCCTATCTTCCGCAGCTCTGTGGCAAACAGCGGAACGTATCCGCACGAGGTGCACTGGACATGACCGGTGGCCTGCCGGACATGATCGACTCCGCCTGGATGCTAGGTGTGCCACGTACGGCATTGCTGGATCGCGAGCGCGTACTTGCGTTTCTCGCTGCAATCAAAGAGCTGAATTTCAATCCGGGCGATGAATTCTCATACTCGAATGCAGGATACCGGCTGGTTGAGGCAGCGATGGAGGCCCGGGGAATCACCCTCGAAGCCGGGATTAGGGAGCACTTCTTCGACGCGCTCGGTGTGCATGCTGCGCTGCCCGGCGATCAGGCCGATGTCGTGTCGGGCCTCGCGCCAGGGTATTGGTTTGGTCCAGAAGGATGGCGTCACGGTATCTCGGGCATGCCGTATTGCGGTGCCGACGCAATGGCAGCAAGTCCGGAACAATTTGTCGTCTGGTTGAAGGCACTCCTTGCCGGTCGCGGCCCTGCTCGCGGTCTGATGGAACGATTGGCGGCTTCAGCGACACTATCCAACGGACGCGAGACCGGCGTCGGCCTGGGCTTAGCGACTAGCCATATCGCGGGACATGTCTTCCACGGTTTTGTGGGCGGCTTACCGGGCTATCGATCGGCATTCTTGCTGGCACCAGCACTGAAGTTGGGTATGTTGGCGGTGGCGAATCGGGAAGATGCCGATGTTGGAGGCGCGATCACTTCGGTATTTTCAGCGCTGTTGAGTGCACAACCGGATAATCCGACCCCCGTCGATACACTGCCTGACGGGATGTTCGCTACGTCAGACGGCCCCGACTGGCTGGAGATTAAACGTGGGTATGCGACGTTCCTCGGTTCACAAGGTTTTCTTTATCCCGTTGGCAACGGACAGTTCGATAGCAACGCATTCTATTCACCAATGCGGTTGCGACGGGACAGCGACGATATCGTTGGCGAGGTGGGGCACCGATTTAGGCGCTTCCAGCGGGTTTCATCGTCTGCGGCTCTCAACCCACGTTGGGCCGGAGAATGGCGTCTTCGAGCGCAGGGCGGGATTATCAGAATCGAAGTCGACGGTAACGAGGCGCGGATCGTGATCGGATCTGGTCCTGCGACAGATAACCTCGTTCTGACACCTCTAGATGAGCGCCGCGCGCTTTTCGAACGTGCCGAAGGGCCCCGACGACAGCGGGTATGTCTGAGCTTCAGCGCCGACGGCCGGTCAGTATTGCTTGCGACGCAACGTAGCCGAGTGCTCCGTTTCGAGCGTAGCTGAGCTTTGGTCTGCAACGCCGATCTATTCGGCTCGCGTTTTTCTATGTCCGCTGTCGCGACAGTCTTAAGGCTAGAGCGGGCTTAATCACAGTCGTTCGCTGGTCGCACACCTCACAATTTGCGCATCAACACGTGTGGCGCCCTCCGGGCTAGTTACGATCAGTCGACTCGGCACCTACATCGCTGAGAAATGCTTTGAAAACAAAATTTTTTAGTTATGAATTCAACACTTGATCTCGATGGTGGCAAGGCGTTGTCTGTGATCCAGATTAATGGCCCGATCAACAGTGGTAAGTCGACTGTAGGGCGCGCTCTCGCCATAATGTTGCCTGACGCGAAATTCATTGATGGTGATGACCATGACGCAACAGCGACACTTCCTGGCCCCGAAAAATGGGCCGTCGCCATAGCGCGTATTGAATGCCATATCGAAACCGCCGACTGTCGATATTTGGTGGTGGCGTATCCCATCAACCACGGCGAGTTCAAGCGGCTTCTTGCCGCTTGCCAAAGGCGTTCGGCTCAATTCGTTGTAGTAACGTTGAATCCGCCTCTTGAGACGGCGCTATCTGATCGAGGGTCGCGCAGGCTTACTCCGTGGGAAAAGAAGCGAATTGTTGAAATGTACATGGAAGGTTATCAAGCACGCCCGTTCAGCGGTTTATTTATCGATACCTCTCGTCGTTCACCTCAGGATTGTGCGCGGGCCATAGCAAACCATGTCGAGAGCGCGGATTAGCGATTGAAGTCGCTCGACAACGGCTCTGAAAGTCCGCTTTGTAGAGGAACGACCGTCGCTTGTGGGTCGACGGACTGCCGATCGGCGATAAGCACTGACCAGCCACAATCGGGCATTCGAGGCGGCGATTGGAACGGCCGCTCCGTGGTGGCGAAACCGGACGCTCAAATTTTTTTGCGTCCTGTTCGCCAGCGTTCCTTTCATGCGTCTCGACTGGGAACCTTCGACCTATCCCGGTTCCGCTCGCAGAGCCCAGACTTCAAGCGTCTATCAACTGACGGGAATGTCTCGCGACCAGATACCGTCGTATGTTGCGGTTCAAAGGCTCTGCATATAGCCGCGAGATTGACACGCTCAACCCGGCCGAAAACAGCAGAAAGCCGGCTAGAAGCACCAACTTTTCATCTCCCACCACACCCGTCGGGGGAAACATTGCCCGCAACGTGCCGAGCACAATGAGGTGGAACAGATAGAGCTCGTAGCTCACTCTGCCGAACCACCCGAAGACCACGGACCCTCGCGGGCGTTGAAGGAGCAACTCCGCTGGACGATTGTGCGCTGCCAGCAGCAGGACGGCCGTTCCCATGGCCATCGCCGTTACACCCATTACGTTGCTCTGCGCGATTGGCCGATAGAGATACACGAATGTCATCGCCGCTACCGCGAGCAACTGCAGCACCATACGCGTGCGGCTTTGCAACGCAATCCGTTTGGTGAGCAACGCCGTGCAACAACCTATGGCGATTCCGTCGAAGCAGGCGAGATACGCATACAGGAAACCGCCCTCATCACCCTGATGGACGAACCGATATACAGGTCCGGTGACGACGATCGCCAACCAGAAAGCGAGCAGTCGCGACTCACGCCTAAGCACAAGACAGAGGATGGGAAACGACAGGTAAAACGCCTCTTCGACCGACAGGGACCACAACACGCCCAGCGGATAGTTGACCCAACCCTGAGAACCGATGAGCACATTCATCCAAAAGGTCAGGGACGCCAGATTCACCAGCCAGAAAGAAACTGGCGGGCCGGCTGGCGAGTGGTTCTGGAAGATCGCTACACCGGCTAACGCGAGCGCGTTGACGGCAACGAGCAGCAGTAGTAGGCACGGGACGATGCGCGCAACACGCAAGCCATAAAACGCCCTGGCATCGATACTGCCGAGTCCCGGCCACCGTCGAATCGCGTTCGTGGTGATCAGATAGCCTGATATGACGAAGAACATCGTCACCCCGTAATTGCCGTTGCGCGCGACGGCACGAACCGCATCCCATCCAAATAAGCTTGCCAGCGAAGTGTCGTTCAGGTGGTAGGCGATATTGAAGTGGTGAAATAGCACAAGAAGGATCGAGATGCCCCGAATCAGGTCGATCCTTTCGTTTCGAGTTTCAGCGCTCGTCATGCCGTGGTCGTGGCCCATTTGACAAATGCTGTTCCGGCCTCGCGCAACACGGCCTCACGAGAATCCATGCTGACGCCCGGCGCGTCATAGTAAGCGGCAATCAGCAACGGGGCACGCCCAGGCGGACGCACGAGCGCGTAATCGTTTGTTTCTTCTTCGACACTTGTGCCAGGCCGGTCAGCGGCTTGCCAGTCCGCGGGCAATACCGCACGAAGCCTGTTGAGTCCAGGCTTGCAGGCGATCATCCAGTTTTCCAGTTGCGCGCGCGACCGGGAACTCAGCACATTGCCCAACAGAATGCTGCGGGCCGCCGTTGTGATCGCTCTAGGGGTCGTCGTGTCGAGTAGCCCGCTGTATTTGTTCGACTCGGGCTCGTACCGGTCTGAGCGGGTCACGGTGTCTCCAAGCCCGCGGAGAAACTGCGTCAACGCCGCGGGACCGCCGACGCTTCTCATCAACAGAATGGCGGCTGTATTGTCACTCTCTTCGACGATCGCCTGGCAGAGCGCCCCCACCGGCATCGCGCCTCGCCCGACGTTGGCCTTTGTCACCGGAGACGTGAAAATGAGGTCTTTCCCGGTGTAGTGCACAAGGCGGCCGAGTTGCTCCTTGCCGGCATCGACGCGCGCGAGCACTTGCGCCGCGAGGATGCCCTTGAAGGTGCTGCACATCAGAAAGCGTTCGTCGGCGCGATGACTGAGCGTTCGACCTGAGCCGGTATCGACGGCGAACACCCCAAGCCGGCCGCCATAGCGGCGTTCGATTTCGGCCATCGATGATTCCGCTGCATACAAAGGCGGTGCGGCGCCCATGCCGATGAGCAAAGGCAGTCCAAACATGAGGTTCCGACGCTTTAACGAGTAAGTCACTGATTGATCTGGTTAGGTTTGAGTACGGTATGGCCGAAGCAGTCTGACGACGGCATGTCCGGCATCAAGCCGATTTGCCGGACAGCAGCATGCGGCGAATGTTGATAGCGTCGCGTGTGGGGGATGCGGCCTGGTCGGCGTCCAGCAATACCATCGTGACGTTCTTCCCGACGGAGCGCAGCCGCATGATCAGGCAACGTCCGGCTTCGTTTGTGAAGCCGGTCTTAGACAATGCGATGTCCCAATCTTTCTGTCCGACGAACGGATTGGTGTTCCGATACTCGACCCGCTTGCCATTGATCCTGACGATGTCGCTGGAATACGTGGTGTAACGCGCGATTGCCGGATAGCGGGCCGCTGCGTCCGCCATGAGCGCGACATCGCTGGCCGTCGACGTGTTAAGCGGGGACAATCCGGTCGGCTCATCGATTGTCGTGTGCTTCAGTCTCAACGCGGCAATCTTCGCGCGCATCGCGATCCGGAAGACCGGCAAGCCGCCAGGATAGTTGTGCGCGAGCGCGTACGCCGCACTGTTGTTGGATGACATCAATGCAAGCTGCAAGACCTCGCGAAGCGGGAGGCTCGCGCCAATAGGTAAGCCCGTGCGACTGTGCAGCAAAGATTCCGTGTCGGCCCGGTCGATATGGATAGTCCGGTTCATGTCGGGCTCCGTGTCGAGTACGACCATCGCCGTCATCAGTTTGGTCAACGATGCGATCGGCACAACATCGTCAGCACTCTTCCTTAGCAGCACTTTTCCGGAGTTATCGTCCACCACCACGACATGGTTCGATTCGATCACCCCGAGGAGGCCCTGAAGGCTCCGCTTTGTAGCGGTGTTGGCGATCAACGCCGGCGCAGGCGTAATGCCAGCTTGCGCGGTCCCGTCGTGCGTCGCGGGGGCTAACCGGAACACGTGGGGGACCACGCAGAATACGGTAAGGCAGAGTGCAATAGCCGGGATCAACATCTTCCGGTTCGACGGCCGGACGTCAGATCGGCTCAGCCATTTGATGCGGTCCAGCAAGCGGCCCCCTCTTGCCCATTGTGCGATGGGCGGGTCCATAGCGCTGGCGGCTTGAAGCATGCCGAGACGCTCGAGTGCAAGTGCAAGGCGCCTCGGTTCCTGGATGAGCATGGCAGCAAGGTTATCGGCCACCAACTCCCGCTCGATGCGAATGCGCCGCGATAGCCACCACACAACCGGGTGATAGAAAAGCAATGCTTCGACCACCCCCTGCAGCAAATTGACGAGGTAATCGACGCGCTTGATATGCGCGACTTCGTGCGCCAGCAACGCTTCAAGCAGATCCGGCGGGATCTGAGTCAGCAAAGCTGCAGGAACAAGCACCAGTGGCCGCCACCAGCCTACCGTCAGTGGACCCGAAAGATCAGGGGCAACGCGCAGGGTGATCTTGCGGGAGATGCCACAATCCGCGGCCAGTCCGGACACATAGGCCTGCCATTTGGCGTCCGCCCAACTGCGGCCGACATTGCGGATCCGATGCACCCAGACCAGACCGGCCGCCAGCCTGCATGTCATGACGGTCACGCCAAGCAGCCATGCCGTGACTACCGACAGCATGACGTGCTCCACCACGGCCGGCATACCCAGGCGTTGCGCCAGCACGGTTATGACGGCGGCCGCAACCGTTGCATCGGGCGCCGCCGCAACGTACTGATACACATCGAGCAAGGGAACGCCAAAACATAATAGAAGCGATAAACAGAGCAGCGCATAGCGGCACTGGGGGCTGGCGCCGCGCAACAGTCGCATCGACAGCGCCGTTGCGAGGCCGATCAACACGCCTTTCCATACGAAATGCAAGAGAGCCCATCCTACGGCCTTAACGAGAACCCAGGAAAAGGCATTCACCGATCCTCTCCGTGGAGAAACTTCCGGATTTCAGCGCGCTCTTCCTTAGTGACATGTCCGCGCAATGCCGCGAGCACGAGTGCCTTTCCCGATCCAGAGAACGCCTTGTGAATCAATTCCTTCAACAGACTGGTCTGCAGGGCGTTCTTGCTTTGCGCCGGTGCGTACACGTGCGAACGTTCGCTCTCGTCACGCGTGAGCAAACCCTTCGAATGCATGATCTGCATCTGGCGCAAGACGATGGCATAGGTGATATCCGGGCGCTCGGCCTGCATGGCCTGATGAGCCTGTTTGACGGTGGCAGGGCCGAGTGCCCATAGAATTCGCAGGAGATTGAGTTCGGCCGGGGTCGGCTTGGTCGGCGCAGAGGTTTTGGCTATCACAGAGACTAAACGGGTAGAGCAACGGAATGTAGAATATCTTTTCTAGATCAAGATGTCTACATCGATGCGCTTGATCCTATTGCTGCCGAATGCAGGCTTCAGACTCGATTTGAGACGTTTGTAGAACATGTCTGACTGGTCGCCGCAGGGGGCTTCGGCCGATCGCGAAAGAAATGCGCCCATACGCAGCTTAGCGTACGTAAAAGTCCGTTTCTTGAATGCTGCGAAGGGGCATACAAACGATCGCTGTTTGGGTGGGCGCGCCGCTTGAATGTCGGCCAGGATTCACCAGCGAATGACCGTGGTTGAGCCGGACTCAACCTACTGCCGGCTATCGCGACAGCCGGATCGTCCTTCGCTGTGGCACAATTATTTCGCGTTTGGAAGCCCTTTCCCAGTCAAGCTGCGCCGGAATATGGTCGTGTATGGTCCGTGAGTTAACGCATTTATTGTCGCAACGTTGACAGTTGGAATACGCTCTACGGCTCCGACTTCAGATTTCTTTCTGTCAAATGCAAATGCTGCAATACGGATGATCGCCCGTGAAGCCCAAAGGCGAACCTGTCTAGGCGCCAGTTGGCACAGGCCGCATAGGACGTTGTCGCCTAAACCGGCCTGAAGTGCCGATCGGTGGCCGACGGGCAAAGCGTGGCCTGCGTCTCGCTGCGAAATCCTCGCCAACGGGCGCCATGCTTGATGATGGCATGGGCTTCTCGCTGGTGTCGTGGAACCCGGTGATCGAACAAAGGTTCGGCCAACCATACGATCACCGCGAACGGGGGTGGTTGGTAGCGTGTCGTGGGGAACGGGCGGCAACATAGTCCACAGTGTTAAATGTTAGCCCTTTTCATAACTCGCGAAGAAATTGAGGTAATTTGGACCTGTATTTATTCAGCGAATGCCCCCCTTCACACCATTGACGAAGCGGCGTACAGAAACGATATGACGTTCCAGACCCAAAGACGCTCTATGGATGCCCAGTGCGAGACCGACGAGCTGAGGCAGATGCAACACGGGCATATCGAGCGGGCGGCGCAGATCGGTTGCCATGTCATCCTGGAACGTGTCGAGCACTGTATGACATAGCGGGCAGGGGGTGACGAGCGCCTGCGCGCCCGCATCTTGCGCCGACGCGATATGACGGCCGCTCAGCTTGATCGGCACAGTTTCGTTTTCGGCCGAGCAGTGGAATCCACAGCATTCGGTTCGCCCCGAATAATCAATCGTTTCGCATCCGAGTATGTCTGCCAGTCGTTCGATCGAGCGCACATTGCGAGAGTCGACGAAGCCAAAATGCTCAGGCGGACGAACGATGTGGCATCCGTAGAACGCAGCGACGCGCTGGCCCGTCAACGGCGTCGTGATCTGCTGCCGCAAATGCGCTTCGCCATAATCGTCGAGCAGATACCACAGGAAATGAGTGATCCGCGCGACGCCGCGATAGACCAGCTTTTCGCTTGCGAGCCGTGCGTTCACGCGCTCGCGCAATCCCGCGTCGGTGTCCACGCGCCGTTTCGCGTCGAGCAGATTTAGAGTGCACGTGTTGCAGATCGTCATCAGATCAAGGCCTTCCGCTTCGGCGAGCGCGATGATGCGCACGTTCAGCGTCACGAATAGCTCGGGATCGGCGGCGCGAACCTCGCGGCTTCCGGTGCAACTGGCCGAATGCAGCGTGTGCAGGTTAATGTCGAGCCGTGCCGCAACTGCGCGCGTGGACTGGCCGAGTTCGGTGCAAGTGGTCGAAGCACTGCAGCCAGGGTAAAACGCTATGCTTGTCATGATTTCTGGTCGAAGTAGTGACGAAGGTTGACGATACCGGCAATGGGTCGGCGCAAGAACGCGGCGAGCGGGGCAACCTTGCCGCGCGCGATCAGCCGAAAGGCGCGGCGCGGACGACGGAGCGCCGCGAGCCCCTGCGTTTTCAGCACTAGGAGCATCGGCTCGATGCGTCCACGCCGTCGGATGATGTCGATGAACGCGCTCGCGTGCCGCGATGTCTCCGGCGACTGTGTGTATGCGAGTTGCTTGAGCGGTTCGATCGCGCGCGACACGATCGGAATATGCGCAGGGCAGACTTCTTCGCACTTGTAGCAGGACACGCAGTGATGCACGTGCGCCTCGTTAACGATGGTTGCGATCCGGCCGCCGGCGTCGCGTGCGTCGAGTGCAACACGCGCCAGATGCACGAGGGCCGCGGGTCCGGCGAAGGGAATCGTTTCGTTGAAATCAAGTACCGGGCACGCCGAATAGCAGGCGAGGCAACTGATACAGTCCAACGTCGGCCTCAGCATTTCGGCATTGTTTATGTCGATCGGCTCGGGAAACACCTGATACGGCTGTTTGCGCACGAGCCAAGTTTCGAGCGCGACAAGCTTGTCCTCCACTGGTTGCCGGTCGACGCACAGGTCGCGCACGATGGGCAGATGTCGCAGCGGTTCGATCCGCATCTCCAGCTCAGCCGCTTCCCAGCATGCGAGCGTCTCGCGGCCGTTGACGCGCACCGCACAGGTGCCGCACTTCTTGGTGCCGCAATACCAGCGATAGCCGATATCGATCGCAAGCGTTTCGTACACGTAGTGGAGCGCGTCAATCACGCGCATGTCTTTCACTTGTGGCACGACGAATGTATCGAAGCGCGCCACAGGGTCGATCGTCGGATCGAAGCGGTGGATGTGCAGCGTGACTGTCGCATCCGCGCGTGTGGCTGGCGACGCATCGCCGGCGATTGCCGGTCCGTGCGCTTTTGTGTCCAAATGCATGGCTCCCTCGGTTGTTTCAATGCGATGGTCGGGGTTCGCGATGCGCGGCGGCTTCACCAGGGCACGGAGAAGTAGGGCGCCTTGTCGAAGTCCGGCGCCAATGGCCCCCGCGGATAACGCTCGGTGCGAAAGCGCAACGTCTCGCCGTCGCGCGCGACGATGTTCTTACAAAGCCAGCGCGCGTTGTCGACGTCGGGGAAATCGGTTCGATAGAAGCTGCCGCGGCTTTCTTCGCGGCGCAACGCGGCATGCAGGGTGACTTCGCAGACGTCGAGCAGGTTCGTTACATCGAGCGCGTCAAGCCAGCCGGTGTTGTAGCGGCGCGAACGGCTGGCGGGCGCCATCGCAGGTATGCGTTGAGCGCGAATCGCGGCGAGCCGGTCGAGTCCGCGGCTCATCCCGTCGCCGCTCTTGATGATGCCGTAGGCGTCACCCATCGCGTCCCAGATCGCGTCGCGCACACGCATTGGCGCGTGTTTCGGATCGGGCTTGCGTTGCAGCCATGCTTCGAGTTCGGCGGCGTCGCGCCGCGCCTGCTCCTCGGCGTGCTGATCGTAGGCGCCGTTGCCGGGCAACGCCCCCGCCACGGATTCTGCGGCGAGACTGCCATCGTAGATCGCCACGGCAAGGCTTCCAGTCACGTGCGCCCCGATACCGCCGGCGACCCACAGGCCATTGACGCTGGTGCGCATCGAATGCGGATCGGATTCGACGCCGCCTTGCCGGTAGTGCATCGTTGTGCGCGCTTCCACCTTGTCGCGCGCGATGTCGAGACCGAGCTTTTCGTATGCGGCGTTCGAATACTGGTAACGGCGCAGCACGTCGCCATCGATATGATTGTACGAACTGAAATAGCCACCGTCGAAGTTCGCCTTGCCTGCGATCACCTGCTGCGTCAGGCGCTTGACCTGCATCGTGTAAGGAGCCAGCGCGACGGGAACGTCACTCGCCTGTTCGAAGAAGCATTCGCCGACCGCGTTGTAGAGCCGCGAGCTGTGCGCTGTGCCCACCAGCGGGTTCGGATACAGATGCAGGCGCTGCCACGTCGGTGGATTCGCGAAATCGCTGATGTGCCAGAACTGCATTTCCAGATTCGTCAGTTCGGCGCCTGCGCGCAATGCGAGTGCGATGCCGTCGCCGCTCTGTTCACGTGTACCCGTCGAGCGGCGTACCAGACGGTCGGCGTGACCGGTCGCGAGAATCACCGCACGCGAGCGCACCGCGAACAGTTCTCCTTTCGCGAAGTCAAACGCTAGCACGCCGCACACCTCGCCGTGCGCGTTACGCAGCAGCGACGTGATCGCGCACTCTTCCCTCATCGGAATGCCTTCACGCTGGATCTGCTTGCGGCGGATATCCATCAGCAGGATGCCGGTCTGGCCTTGCGTCGGCGCGACGGCCCAGCGAACCGGCGACTGGCTCATGGCTATCGTGCCATCGTCGTGACGGGCGAACAGCAGGCCGAGCGATTCGAGCTCTGGATAAAAGATGTTTTCGATCCACTGACCAGCCGCCGCAAGGTACGACTGATCGACGAGATAGTGGCTGTAATAGCGCGCAAAAAATTCCAGCGACGCGGCCGCGTTGCGTTCGTCTCCGCCCAGCATCTTCGAGCCGACGATCACAGCGCCCGCCATGATCGAAGCGCCGCTCTTGCCGGTCAAACCTTTCGAGATCAGCATTGGCTTGAGCCCGAGACGTTTAAGATTCAATGCCGCGTACGTTCCCGCACCGCCGCCGCCGATCACCACGACGTCGCAATCAAGAGTCTTCATATTTCGCCGGTCATCTTCAGGTGAGGCCGCCGTCGCGGCCGATACCTGGACTTTGCGTTCGAACGCGCTACAGCGGTACGGCATGTCCGACAGGTCATCCCGCGAATGTGACAGCGTGCGGCAAGCGTATATTCCCGCCCACGGTTTTGTCGGCTTCGCCGCATCACATGTCCGCGTCACCGCATCTGCGAAGAGTGCCTTACGCGATGCTTTGGCCTATCGTTCAAGAATATCGAGGAGACCAGAATGACCGTCACACTGGCCACGGCAGGCGGCACGAAAACGCGATCACCCGCACGAGCGGTAATTCTCGGCGCGGGCATCGGCAATGCGCTCGAGTGGTACGACTTCGCGTCGTTCGTGCTGTTTTCGCGTTATTTCTCCATGCAGTACTTCCACGCGGCCGATGCGACCGCCGCGCTGCTATCGACGCTCGCGGTCTTCGCCGTCGGATTCCTGCTCAGACCGCTCGGCGGCGTCTATTTTGGCTTGCTGTCCGACCGGCGCGGCCGGCGGTTTGCGATGCTGGCGTCGATGAGCGTGACGGCGGCGGGGTGTCTTGTGATTGGCATCGCGCCGACCTATTCGTCGATCGGGCTGGCCGCGCCGCTGCTGCTGGTCGCCGGGCGGCTCGCGCAGGGCTTCGGCCTTGGCGGCGAGATTGGCGCGTCATTCACCTATCTAGTCGAAAGTGCGCCGACGCCGCGACGTGGACTGTGGGCGAGCACAATGTTTATCGCAATCACCGCTGGCTCGCTGCTCGCCACGATCGTCGGACTCGTGTTGACCCAGTTCTTCAACGATGCCGACATGCAGCGCTATGCGTGGCGCATCCCGTTTTTGCTCGGGGCGTTGCTCGGCGTGTATGCGCTGGTGCTACGCGGACGTTTGGAGGAAACCGCTGCGTTCGAAGAGGAGCAGGCCGGCGCGCGCAAGAACGTGGCGCGCGGAATGCTCGCGTCGATCGTCGAGAACAGACGAGCCGTATGCATCGTCATCATGTTGACCGCCGGACCCACGCTAACCTTCAACACGTGGATGTCCGGCGCAATCACCTATGCAACGCATTCCCGCGGGCTCGACGCGCGCGCCGCGCTGATGGCGCTGATGACTGGCTGCATCGTATTCGCTGCCGTGCAGCCCGCGTGGGGCGCGCTGTCCGACCGGATCGGCCGCAAGCCGAATCTGCTGATAGGCGCGCTAGGCTCGGCTCTCGTGATCGTGCCGCTGCTCATGATGATCGACAACGGCTTCTGGAACCTGACCGGCGCAATCTGCGGAGGCCTGGTCGTGCTCGCGGCGTGGACGTCTATTGCGCCGGCGGTGTATGCGGAGCTGTTTCCTACGTCTATCCGCGCGACCGGCGTGGCGATTCCGTACTCGCTGACGGTCGCCATTTTCGGCGGCACAGCGCCTTATCTGCAAAGCCGACTGGCTGGCGAGGGCCATATGCAGTGGTTCGCCGGCTACCTCATCGCGCTGAATCTGCTGACGGTTATCGCCGTCCTTCAAATGCCGGAGACCCGTGGCCGCTCGCTCGGATGAGTGCGTCACGCACTCTTCGCGCCGACGCCAGAAGCGCTGGACCTAGGGGAAGTCCTGATGTGTGCCGACGGGTCGACGTTGGACCATGGGCGATCCATAGCGTCCCGAGCACCTGCCTCATGACCACTAGAATCATCACCGCCGCCGACGTTCGCGATTACGAGTCGCGGCTCGCGCCGCAGTCCGTAATTGGTCTCGCCTTCGAGTTCCCATCGGGCGGCAGCGTCGAGCCGCATGTTCATCCGTACGGCCAGATCGTGTTCGGCGGTGAAGGCATCATGTGTGTCGATACGCCACGAGGCGCATGGGTCGTGCCGCCACATGGCGCTGTCTGGGTACCCGCCTTTACGCTGCACGAGGTACGTCTGCGTTCGTCGTTCGCCATGCACAACGTGCTTATAGCGCCGCATCATGCAAACGGATTGCCGAACCAGTGCGAGCCGCTTGCCGTTTCCGGCCTGATGCGCGAGCTGATCATGCGGATCGTTGCGGCGCGCGTGAGACAGCGCAAGCCTGACCGGATCGACACTTATCTCGATCTGATCCGCGACGAGTTCACGCTTACCGACGAGCGACCCCTGACATTCACGCTGCCTCGTGACCGGCGGCTGGCGCGGCTATGCGCGCAATTGCTCGACACGCCCGCCGATTGCCGGTCACTCGAGGAATGGGGTGAACTGGTGGGCGCGAGCTCGCGGACGCTCGGGCGACTGTTCCGCCAGGAACTGAAGACGACGTTCGACGAATGGCGTCGCCACGTGCGCCTGCGCGAAGCGCTGCAACGGCTCGCTGAAGGACGCTCGGTGTCGGCGGTAGCCAATGAACTTGGCTACGATAGCACGAGCGCCTTCATCGAAATGTTCCGCAAGGCATTGGGGAGAACTCCGGGGCAGTACTTTTCGAACGGATTCAACCGATAGGTAGCCCGGAGTCTCCGTGATTGCACCTTGCGGGAAAGCTAAAAATGGTTTCTCCGCTGCGATAGCAGAGAAAATAAATGTGTGTTTGGGCCATGATCGACCTCAAAACCGACAATCGGACGCAAACTGAGTTAGTAGGATTAGCTATAGAACGCGGAAGGCGAAACACCAAAGTGCCGCTTGAACATCGCCGCGAACGCGCTTTGACTCGTATACCCATGCTCAAGCGCGACATCAACGATTTTCTCTCCGTGGGCCAGTTGTTCCAGCGCCAGGAAGAGTCGCGCGTGTTGACGCCAACGCCCGAATGTCGTACCTGTTTCGCGATGAAACATGCGATGTAGCGTCTTTTCCGCGATACCGACCGCGTTAGCCCAGTCTGCGGCGGCATGGCGGTGGTCCGGGGAGGCCATGATCGAGTCACATATCGAGCGAAGTTTCGCATCGGTCGGCCATGCTAAATACAGCGGTAGCCGAGGGATCGCAGCCAACTCCGCAAGTAGCAGCCGCATCAACAGTTCATGGCGGCTACCACGAGCGTAATCCAACGGCACGTCGACAGCGGCGAGTATCAGTTCCCGCAGAAGTGGATTAACCTCTACCACGCAACTGCTGCTCGGTAAGTGGTCGACAGTACCGGGCTCGACAAATACCGTACGCATTCTCACGTTACCACTCATGCGGACTGTATGATCAAGTCCCGCGTCTAGCCACACGGCGCGCGTGGGCGGTACGACCCAGCGCCCCGCGTCCGCCTCGATCAACATTACTCCTTCGATCGCATAAAGCAATTGTGCACGACGATGCTTGTGCGATGCCACAAAAGCGCCATGCGGATAATCAGCGGCCAACGCCGCGACTGGCATTGGCGTGCGTTCAAAAGGGACATGGATGTCATGAGACGGGCACGAGATCATATCCTGGCTTTTTCGCGATAGGTGCTGTCATTTTAGCGCGAGACGGACCATGTGCCTACCAGGCATGATCTAGCTTCGTTTAATTTAAGGAGCGCTTCGTCATGCCTAGTCTTTACTCTCTGGTCCCCCTTGCCGCGATATTGCTTTGGGCCGGCAATGTAATGGTGTCGAAGCTATCTGCACACACGATTGATCCAACGACCATCACCTTCTGGCGGCTGGTGCTTGCTGTTGCATTGATGACTTTGTTCGTCCTGAAACCAGTGTGGCGAAATCGCGTTGCTATCTGGCCGCAACTTCCGAAGCTCTCATTCCTCGGCTTTCTAGCGATGGCGCTGTTTCAGTGCCTGTCGTATGAGGCAGCAAAGACCACTACTGCAACGAACATGGCCATCATGACCTCGCTCGTGCCGTTGCTGACGATGCTTCTTTCTGTCCCACTACTGCGGGAGGTGCCAACTGTTGGGATGTTGTGCGGCGGAGTTCTGTCATTCGGCGGCTTGATTTATCTAATCAGCTCGGGAAACCCTGCCGCCTTGCTTGCCGGCGGTGTGCACGTCGGTGATTTGCTGATGCTAGCGGCAGCGTTTGCCTATGCGTTGTACGGAATACTTGTACGCCGATGGCACGTTGGATTGCCGTCGTGGCAGTCAACGTATTTACAAGCCATCGCTGCATTGGTCTTCATGCTGTTTCTTGAATTACGCCTGCCGCTACATGCAGCCCTCCCGAACCGGGCGAGTTGGCCGCTGATTGCCTATGCGGGAACGCTCGCATCAGTTGTCCTGCCGTTTCTATGGATGCAGGGGATTAAACATCTCGGCCCCAATCATTGCAGCATGTTCATGAACCTGCTGCCGGTCGCAACGGCTGCAATTGCTGTCGGATGGTTTGGTGAACATCTTCACGTGTACCACCTCCTCGGCGGAGGGGCGGCGCTCATTGGGGTGTTGCTGGCCCAGACGTTGCGCCGGCCGTTGTTCACCAACTCGCCCTACGCGGCGACACAAGAATCGGCTGGGCGATAGTGTGTGTCGACGCCGCGTCGTCTGCTCGGAATGGAGCAGCCATCCAATCTAAAACGCTGGATGGCTCGGATGCACCGATACGTGGTCGAAGCGGACTTCGTTTGCGCAAACGGAGGAAGAATTATGGAATTTCGTCGTCTTCGCTGTTTTCTATGTGTCGAAGAACTCCATTTTGCTCGCGCAGCGGAGAAACTGTTGTTGTCCATTAGCTGCGCTAGCTTGTCCATTGAGATGATAGCGGGAAACAGATTTGAAACTTGTCCAACGAGGGTTTCAGGGAAGCCACCGCTTCAGATGAAGTTCCGTTCCGGCATCCGGCACGAAGGCAATATGTTCATTTTCTGCTAGCGCGTTGGCTATACCCATCAATTTTATTAATTAAATTTTTGTGCGGTTCCGTTTTACGTAGTTATCCGAAGTAGGAAGTAATAAAACGATGAAAAAATATCTTGTTTCAGTGCAGATTGTATTTTCGAACGAGCACGGTATTGCATCACTTATCCCCACGCTGTGTTGCACTAGCCACCGGAGCCAAGCGCTAGCAGAATTAATGGACAGGATTGGCGTCCGTATGGACATGGCTAGCGTTATTAACGGGCTCCAACAGCAACTCCGTTTTTCAGCGCGAGGAGAAACTGGCGAACGGCCGTTATGGGAAGAGCGAATGCCTCTTGTCGAACCCTCAACAGACGTTCGATTCTGCCGCTAGCGGTTGTTCAAAATCCCTCTCGGAAATCCCTTTCCCGCCTGGCGTTGTCGGTCCCGGTTGCCATAGATCACGTCTCATTTTGGCGCTGGCATGCTCGCGGGATCTGTTGAACCGCATACACGTCATCGCACCGCCATGCCGATAGCCGCTGATAGTTTCCCGAAAGAAGTACTCAGCCGCCTTTTGATCGTGTTTAACCCCCATCCCTTATCTTTGGCAATATTGCCAAATTGTAGTTAAGCGTAATGGGCGCGTTTCACGAAGGCAACCATTCTTGTACAGAAGCCTCGATGGTAATGAACGAGCGATTACCGCCTTTCTTGAATCGCCCAGCATAGAGATGGCCGGTTGTGTCGGCGACAACACCGCTGAGTCTGGTCGACGGCATACCATCAACGACGTTAACTTCGCCGAATACATTGAGAATCTCAACGCCTGGTCCCGTAACGACCTGCTCTTGCGCCGTGGATTCGTCACCATGCAGTAGCGTCGCTGTGGTAAGGCTGCCAACAACGCCCCTAACGACGGCATGCTTAATCTCGTACTGAACACACATACTCTCGATTGATTCAATCAGATCCTCGTTTGGCTTCATTCTCGCTACGATCAACCGCCCATAAACTCCTGATTCAATGCTTACGTCATTGGTCACGTAGCCGCCCCTTCATTTTTTTGAGTAGGTGTTAGCAAATCAAAATTTGTCTCGGGATCCGGAGTAATGACGTATTCGATCTCATGGAAAAGACAAACGCGAATCACAAGACCATCCTCGCCAGCAAAGGATGCATCAAGAGCCAGGTGCCCGCCGTGTTGACCCCCAGCCTTATCGATGAACCCGCCATGACAATGCAAAACTTGAACACCCGCAGCGCTGCGTCCGAGCGTTATTGCTGCAGTGACCAAGGTAAGGTCGCCGTCGCATTTGATAGGCGAGCCGTACACGAATGGCTTGATACCGTCTGAGGCTTTGATGATCACGTGGTACTGGAGTGAGCTGAGAGATCCCGCTGTGATACGTCCACACCCGCTAACGGGACCCCAGGCTAACAGGGCATTCCGTAGCGACGCTCCGACATTGGCGTAAGCAGGAATCGCAATTCGAAGCTCTGTGCTTCGCGATATCGACTCGCTTTTTATTAGGCGAGGTAAGGTAGGTACGCCTGGATGAGCAAAGCGACCAGATAGCAGCATATTCTCATAAGACACGTACGTTCCCTTTAATGTTAGTAGCTGATACGAACGTAAGAGGCAAGAATAATGCCAGTTTGTGAATGCGCCTCAAGCACCCTATTAGTAGAGAAAGAGCGCAGTTAGAACGCTCAATGTGACACATGTTAAATGAGATGCGCCAGGTGTCGCAGCTGTCTGCGACACTTCAAGTATCCGCGGGGATCCACATCTGTTCTGCGCTTTGCGAGAAAGTGTCGATGCAAGGGTTACGGTTTCCGCATACCCAAACGAGAGCAATCTTGACTATTGGCGCTGAGTCGAGGGGTCTGAAAATAACGTGTGCCGGCCGCGCTGTCTGAATGGACCTATGCACGAGTGCAACTCCAAGATGTTGTCCCACAAGATTGACGATGGTTTGCTGGAAGTTTGTCTCGAGACGAATTTTGGGTGTAAAGCCCGAGCGCTTGCAGTGCCCAACGATCGTATCGTAGATATAGGCCGAAGCGCTGCGCGGCGAAATCAAAAAGCTCTCATGTCGCAGGTCATCCACCGCGACTACTTTACGCGAAGTAAGCGCGTGGCCGGTCGGAAGCGCCACAACGAGAGGCTCACGATACACTTCTCGCACAACAAGCCCGTCACTGTTCTCGGGCGGGTACATGATGGCGACGTCGATCTTGCCACCGCGAATGTCGTCGGTCAAAAGCGTTGGAATTGATTCACTGAGCTTTAACTCTACGTCAGGAAATTTCGAAGTGTAGGCGCGCGTAAGGCCAGGTACAACACTGTATGCTGCCGCAAACATGAAACCGACTGACAACTCGCCATGCCTGCCCGCGCTTGCCGCAAGGGCATTGCGTCGAGCGCGAGTCACGGCAGCAAGTATGTCTGTGGCGTCGGCAAGAAACTGCCTGCCAGCCACCGAGAGCTCCACATTTCTTGTAGAGCGGTCAAATAGCTGGACGCCAAGTTCCTCTTCAAGCAAGGCTATTTGCCGAGACAGCGGAGGCTGCGAGATATGCAGTTTTGCGGCGGCGCGTCCGAAGTGAAGCGTGTCAGCCAAAACCACGAAGTACTGGAGGTGACGAAGCTCCATATCAATACCTCAAAGGTATAAGTTGTTGCACTATTTTATATTGGAAATTATCAATCCGAGCAATTAGTCTTCTATGTGCGGCAAATCGCATAGGGGTCACCACAAGTGAAACCCAAAGCTAAAACGTACGAGCGCGAAATTCTTCGTTGCTTCTGCGGGCCGTCCAACCAAAAGACTGGAGACAAACATGACCGCTCACAAAGCAGTCGATGCCAACGACCGCAACTACCGGGATCCATACCTTGAAATCGACGCGCTAAGCGACGGTGATGGGGTCGTGAAGACGCTAATAGAGCGAGCAAAGCGCCTGATCGATCGCGAACTGCCGATCTTGATTCTCGGTGAAACAGGAACCGGAAAAGAGTATCTAGCACGGGCCCTGCATGCATACAGTCGGCGCAGAAATGCCTCTTTGGTCGCGCTCAACTGCGCTGCAATTCCTGAGAACCTGATCGAAAGTGAGTTGTACGGCTACACTCGTGGCGCATTTTCGGGCGCATTGTCTTCAGGGATGAAGGGCCGATTGATGCAGGCGCACAAAGGCACGCTCTTTCTCGATGAGATCGGCGACATGCCTTGTTCACAGCAGACCCGCTTTTTAAGAGTTTTATCGGAGAAGGAAGTGACGCCTTTGGGTGGATCGGAGCCGGTTCCAGTGGATTTTCAACTTATCTGCGCGACGCATCAGGACCTGACCAGCAGTGTTGAAAGCGGCACGTTTCGTGAAGATCTTCACTATCGCATCGCGGTTGGTGTTTTGAACCTGCCGCCGCTTCGCGAGCGCAGCGACCGCGCGACGTTAATTGATAAAATTCTTAGCGATGAACTGGGTACGGCGGACATTGGCGTCGTTCTTTCCAATAATGCGCGCGAGGTTCTGATGATGCACCGATGGCCCGGAAATTTGCGGCAGCTATCTGCCGCATTGCGGTTTGCATGCGCAGTGCGAACCGGAGACCGAATTGAAGTCGATGATCTTCCATCGGAGTTATTTAAGAAATCTCGTGAAAACAGGCTTGGAAAAGGGAGGGTCATACCGGGGACACAGCTGATGACCCTGACCCGTCAACAGGAGCGTGAACGCGTGATCGCCGCGCTGGTGGAGCGACGTTGGAACATAGCGGCAGCGGCCCGCGATCTGGGTTTGTGTCGTGCGTCGGTATATAGAAAACTTAAAGAACTTGGCATTCCGCATATACGAGACAATGTGGCGTTTCTAAGCGACGAATCCATCCCAAGACATCTTGTAGCGGTTGCATGATCTTCTTGGAAGACAAGGTTCGAGCTAAAACCCAGGCGTCTCGACCGCTACAAGGTGGTGTTGCGACGCAGTGAGTGTCTTCGATCGCAACTCGCCTTCCCATGTCACCCGTCCTAATCGAACGCAATTAAGGAGTGTTTTCGTTATCGCAGATCGACCGGCGTCCAGTAGACCTCCCGCGCAGCTGTCTTTCAAGGCCTGTTAGTAGGGCCCGAATATTTTTCGCTCAGAAAAGCGGGCCACGCGGCCCGCTTCGATTGCGTGTCTAGTGATATTGCATCGACTGTTTCGCCCGCCAGCTAGATCCGTGCTTCTCGGCTAAAGTAAATGTGGATTGCGCAGCTCAAATTTCGAGAACGCCGGCTGCGGTGAAACCACCGTCGACCGCAATAGTTTGACCCGTAATGTACGATGCCTTTGCGGAGGCGAGAAATGCGACGGCCGACGCGATCTCATCCGGCGAACCATAACGATTCATTGGTACAAGACGTAAAAAGTTGTCGCGCGACGCCTGCGAATGAAGGGCGTTGACCATCGGAGTATCTACCGGGCCCGGCGCAATACCGTTCGCGGTAATGCCGAACTGGGCAAGCTCAATCGCCATCTGTCGCGTCAAGCCGATGACGGCGGCCTTTGATGTTCCATAAGCCGTCCTACCCCAGCTAGCGCGAATGCCGCTGATCGATGCGATATTTATGATTCGACCCCAGCGTCGTTTCATCATCATTCGCGCCGCACGTTGCCCAAGCAGCATTGGGCCCGTGAGATTAATGTCCATGACGCTTTGCCAATGATCCGCTGGGCATTCCCAAAACGGAAACGTTTTAGCAATTCCTGCGTTGTTGACAAGGACGTCGCACTGGTCGAAATCCGCTTCAATTCTATCGAACGTTGCAGAGATTGATTGCGAGTCGCCCACGTCAATCGCCATAGCAACAGCGCACCGGTTTTTTATTGCGAGTGCTTCAGCAAGCGCCGCCGATGCCGCTACGTTTCGGTCTGCGATGATAACGGCAAACCCATCGTCAGAGAGTTGCCGCACGATCGCCTCGCCAATCCCCATGGCCCCGCCAGTCACCAAAGCAACACGCTGGCCGGGTGACAAAGCCACTTTGGTGGCGTGGCTTTCTGCTAACTCAGTCAATTGCAACTCCTATCGGAAGTTTGTTAAATACCAAGTGTGCTACGTCGCAGTCGACGGAAGAAATCCGGTCGAAAGCCACGGTATGAAGGCGATGAGCAGCAACGCAACTAATAACGCAAGCATGTAGGGCCAGACTTTCTTTCCCACTCCATCGGGGGATGTCTTGCCGATCGCGCAAGCGGCGTAAAAGCCAACACCGAACGGTGGTGCGAACAGACCGAGCCCCATCGCAAGGATGACGACCATGGAATAGTGAACGTCGTTGATATGCAGGGCCCGTGCGACGGGGAAAAGCAGCGGACCGAACAGCACAATCGCCGGAATTCCTTCAAGCACGCTTCCGAGGATCGCAAAGCAAATGATGGTCACTACCATAAAGCCAGGCGCTCCGCCGGGGACTGATTGCATGAGGTTCACGAGATAGATCGAAAAGCCAGACCGTGTGAGCGCCCATGCCATTGAAG
>Ga0302220_10000467_pt1 | contig 34808 bp, 19 predicted proteins | sample II_Palsa_E1_3_FD_194572 | JGI IMG/M metagenome (GOLD analysis project Ga0302220, IMG submission 194572) | Peat permafrost microbial communities from Stordalen Mire near Abisko, Sweden - II_Palsa_E1_3 | ecosystem: Environmental > Terrestrial > Soil > Palsa > Peat permafrost | place: Sweden...
CCCAGCGCTCCAGCGGGATCTCGGTGATGCTGTCCCGGCCCTGGCTCAGGTTGCTCCAGAACTCCTCCAGATTGCCTGCCTGCGGATAACGCCCGGACAACCCGATGATCGCGATATCGCCAGCATCCCCAGTCGCCGCGTTGACACGTGTGAATCCGCTGACGGCTTCTTGTTTCCTGCCAAAGCGCGGACGGTGGCTCGTCGTGGTGGCGATGGCAACCGGCACCGCGTCCTTGCGCGGTGATGGGATTTCCACGGCATCGCGCGATGTCTCGCCCAGTACTTCATTCAGACGGCCGCGATGCTGTTGCAGGAAATATTCGGCCAGCGCAGCAAGGGTCTGGTATTCGAAAAGCAGTGTCTTGGAGAGCGTGCCGAAGACCTGTTCGAGCGCCCGGGTCAGATCCATCACGAGGATGGAGTCGATGCCGTAGGCTTCCATCTGTACCCGCGCATCGATGCTGTCAACCGGACGCTTGAGCGTGCTCGACAGCAGCCGTACGAAATAGCGTATGGCTTTTTCCTGCAGTTCGTCGGATGGCGCATCGATTGCCGCCGATCCAGGCGCGACCGCCACGACGGCAGCCTTCGCCGCAACAGACAGGCTTGCCTTGAAGCGGCGTATGTCGCCTTCGATCACCAGCATCTGCGGCGACCCGCTCAACCAGGCCTGCGACAGGGCCATGCACCCACTGGCACTGCGCAACGGAATCGCGCCAGTCTCGTGCGTCAGGCGCTGGCGTGTCGACGCATCCACCTGCATGCCGCCTTCGTCCCACAGCGGCCAGTCCACCGACAGCGTGCGGCCGTGACGCAGTCCCAGCGCCACCTGCTCGGTGCGATATTGCGCAAAGGCATCCATGAAAGCGTTGGCCGCTGCATAGTCGGCCTGCCCGACATTGCCGAGCGCGCCCGAAGTGGACGAGAAACAGATGAAGCAGTCGAGCGCCAGCCCGCGGCTTGCCTCGTCGAGATGGAGGGTACCGGCCACCTTGGCGTGCAGCACATCGTGCAATTGCTCGCGGGTCTTGTTGACGATGAGGCTGTCGCGCAGCACGCCCGCGCAGTGGATGATGCCGTGCAGGCTGCCAAAGGTCTCGACGGATTCATGCACGCATTGCTCGACGGCATCGCGATCACCCACGTCGAGTTGGCGGTACTGCACTCGGGCACCCAGCGCCTTGAGTTCGGCCAGACTTGCCTTTATCGCGCCCGTTTGCGGCGAACGCCCGCTCAGGATCAAGGTGATGCCACGGGCTTGACGCGCCATGTCACGAGCGAAGATCAGGCCCAGTCCGCCTGCGCCACCCGTGATCAGATACACGCCCTGCGCTTTCCAGGGTGCCGCGGCAGCGGGCAATGCTCGCCGTTCGACCCATCCACCCACCTCGCGCCTGCCGCCGGCATAACGGATCTGCGCCGAAAGATCGTCGCGATTCTCGAGCAGTGCCTGCAGCACATCCTGCCCGGGCTCGACACTGATGACCTGGCCGACGAGTCGCGGGTTCTCCCGTTGCGCCGTGCGCAACATGCCGCCCAATCCAGCCATGGTCTGGCCGAGCCCTACACTCGGTACCACCAGCTGGATCAGATGTTGACCCGCCTGGCTGCCCAGCGCCTGGATTTGCGCCAGCAGGTTTCCCGCAGCGGTTTCGTAGCGTTGCGCTGCCGCATGGTCGACATCGCGATCGATGTCGATGCATGTGACGCCTGGCAAGGCCACGCCGATGTCGCGCGCAAGCGCATCGGGGTTTTCCGCACCGCCGCACAGCAGCACGAGATGCGTGGCCGCTTGCAACGCATCGTTTGCGCCAGCCGCCTGCGGCACCCAATCAAGATGCAGCAAGGCCGTACGCACCTGCTCGACGGCTCCGGCGTGGCTTGGCGCCCGGGCGCAAAATTCGCCGAGGCGGACACAGACCCTGCCGCTTTCATCGCACAGGTCGATATCGAATTTCTGCAGTGCATCGCCTGCGTCATTGCCGGCGCTGTGGCGTATGACAGCCCACATGTTGTCGGTACAGGGGGCCAGCAGGTCCAGCGACTTCAGTGCGAAGGGCAGCATCAGCACCGCCTCGTCCAGGCCGCCGGTCGCATGGGCCTGGAAGGCGATCGCTGCCTGCAACGCGGCATCGAGTACGCTGGGATGAAGGACATAACCTTCCTGCAGCTGCTTCAGCGGTTCCGGCAGCGTGATCCGCGCCAGCGCCTGTCCAGCGCCTGTCAGGAGCTCGCTCAGGCCACGATGGCCTGGCCCATAGCTCAAGCCGATGCGATCGAACGCGGCATAGCATGCCTCCGCATCGATCCGCGACGACGCGTATTGCCGACGCATCGCAGCGACGTCGTGCGTCGCTGCGGGTGGCGGCGCATCCGCCACGGCGATCACCGAGCCCTGGCTATACACGACACCCTCGTCGCCATCGGCGTCGGCGTAAAGCTCGAAACTGAACTCGCAGTTTCCTTCCGGGAACAGCGCAACATTCAGGTCCTTGGGCTCGTCGCCGACCAGGACCGGCCGCAGCCACACCACGTCACGCAAGCGGTAGCGCTCGCCAGCAACCATTGCCTGAGCCGTTGCGCAACGTGCCATCTCCAGCTGTGCCGCGGCTGGCAAGGTGCGCTCGCCCTGCACGACATGATCGGCCAGGAAGAACTCCCTGCCGCTGAAGCGGCTGCTGAAACGCAGGCCGGCGGCGTTCGACGTATTGCGCTGGAGCAGTGGATGGATGGGTGGCTGTGATGCCGCCGGGTCGACCGACGACGATGGCTTTGCCTCCACCCAGTATTTGTCTTTGACGAAGGGATAGGTCGGAAGCGCCACCCGGCGGCGTGCGCCGGGCTCGTGCAGGAGCAGCCAGTCGAGCACATGCCCTTCGACCCATTTCTGCGCAAGCTGCTGCAGCTCTCCACCGGCAAGCAACGCGGCCAATGAATCGTCGCGCTGCGCCGCGTCTTTATCCTGTGCCGGCATGTCGGCGCCAATTTCTCCGGTGAGGAGTTCGCCTGGCGCGAATGACTGCGCCAGCCAGTTCTCGAGCCGGACCTGCAGGGTCTCGAACGAGTCGACCACGAGTGCCAGACGCGACGCCATGGCCTGCCTTCCGACCTGCAGCGTATAGGCCATGTCAGCGAGGCCGGCATGACGAACCTCGGGCGTATCGATCGCAGAAAGCAGTTGCTTCACGCGTTCGCGCAGCGCCGGCGCGGTCTTGGCCGAGAGCACGATCAGCACCGGCGACGGTGCCGATGAAGATGCAGCAACCGTCCTGCTGTCGTCGCCGGATGCAGAGTGGCCGGACGTGAGGTATTCCTCGATGACCACGTGCGAGTTCACGCCGCCGAAACCAAAGGAACTGATGCCGGCGCGACGCGGAAGGGCTTGTCCGCTGTCGTCGACCAGGGCATTCCACGGTTGTGCCGTGTCGACCAGATAGAACGGACTGTCGGCGAACGTGATGCGCGGATTGAGCTTCCGGTAATGCACCAGTGGCGGAAAGGTCTTGTGCTTCATGCACAGCACCGTCTTGATCAGGCCAGCCAGGCCGGCGACCGATTCCAGGTGGCCGATGTTGGTCTTGACGCTGCCGATGCCGCAGGAATGCTCGCCCAGTGCTTCCCCGCGATCGGCTGCAACCCGGGAGAACGCCATTTTCAGGCCTTCCACCTCGATCGGATCACCCTTGGGCGTGCCTGTTCCATGTGCTTCGACATAGCCGACGGTGGCAACCGGCACGCGTGCCTCGCGCAAGGCCTCGGCGATCACATTGGATTGGGCAGTCGATCCCGGATAAGTGACCGTACGCGCGTGACCACCGTGATTCACGGCGGAGCCGCGCAATACGGCGACGATCCGGTCCTTGTCGCGGACAGCCTTGTGCAGCGGCTTGATCAGGACCATGGCTGCGCCCTCGCCGCGGACATAGCCATTGGCGCGCTCGTCGAAACTCTTGCAGCTGCCGTCCGGCGACAGCATGCCGGTCTTGGAGAATGAAATGAAATGAGTAGGGCTGCACAACACGCTCACGCCACCGACCAGGGCGTGGTCGCACTCGCCGCGGCGGATGGCATGTGCCGCCTTGTGCAATGCGACCAGCGAACTCGAGCATGCGGTATCGATGGGCATGCTGGGGCCGTGCAGATTCAGGAAATAGGAAATACGGTTCGGGATGAGCGCGGTATGCGTGCCGGTGGAAACGTGCCCTTCGATGGCATCCAGGGCGTTCCTCAAATGGTCTTCGTAATCGAAGTTGAAAACCCCGACATAGACCCCGGTGTTGCTGCCGCTGAATACCTTGGGGTCATAGCCTGCGTCCTCCATGCATGCCCATGCCTGTTCGAGCATGATCCGCTGCTGCGGATCCATGACCTCCGCTTCGCGCGCCGATATGCCGAAGAAATCCGCGTCGAAAAACTCGACGCCATCGACAAACCCCCCCCACTTGCTGATGGACTTGTTCTTGTCGCGCACATCCGTCGAGTAGAAAGCCTCCTTGTCCCACCTGTTTTCCGGTATCTCGCCCACGCTGGACAAACCGTTACACAGGTTCTCCCAGAATTGCCCGTAGTCGTTAGCGCCGGGAAACCGGCAGGCCATTCCGATGATGGCGATGTCGCCGCTATCACGATGATCGGTGGTATGACCATCCCCGTTTTTGCCGGTGGTTGGCGACGGGGCTTCCTGGGGCGGGTTCTGACGGACTTTCATAGTCGTGCATATCCTTATGTTGCATTCTTCAGGCTACGGCTTCGGTCAATCTGACTGGCGCCACGCCCCGATGGAAAGGCTGCTGATCAAAGTCGCCACATTGCCGAGTGGGACAAGCTGACATTTTGATGGAACCGACGTCGCCATACTCCGAGGCCGGTGTGTCGACGAAAGCGGCGGACCATCTCGCCAGGGAAAGCCGCCCATCTGACCTGCATGAGCGCGCCATATAAACCGGCAACCTCTCGATCTGTCGGGTCACGCGGCCTGCGAGCGCGGAACGTCACTTACCGGCATGGCCGACTCGTCATCGTTTCCCGTTCCAGCAAAGAAGCCGGCGAGTGATTTCGTCAGATGCTCGGCGGTGGCATCCATGATCTTGATGGCGATGTGATCCACATGCCGGTTGGCCCAATGCTCGAGTTCGGTCCCCTTTACCCACTGGTTGAACGACCCTAGGGCGGGACCCGTCTGGATCTGGTAATTCACGCGATCATCGCCCTTGCCTTCCACAGCAATGCGCGTGCAGTAGGCGAAGTACCAGCGGAACACCAGCGCCATCTTGTGCTTTGCGTTTGCCTCGGCCTTGGCAATCTCATGCTCCATGCCTGTCGACTTGAAATAGTTGGCCGTCTCGCACCAAATCTCGTCGAAAGTCTTCTTGAAGAAGGTGCTCTCCAGCTGTTGCCGCGTGCGCGCCGGAATGTCATCCAGGCTGTCGTAGTGGCGATAAAGCGAAAGCAATTTATTCGCCCGCGCCGGAAAGAACACGGACTTCTTCATCACCTGAACCTGTGCACCGATTTCGAACATGTCGCCCGCCGGCGCGTGTTCCGTATCCTGGATGTCGATCTGCTGCAACATCGACTTGCCATCCGGGCTCATGCCTGCTTCCACCGAGCATTGGTTGATCGAGCCGGTCAGGATGAAATCCGCACCCAGCAAGAAAGCTGCTGCTGCGGCCTCGGGCCCGCCAATACCGCCAGCCAGTCCCATGCACATGGGTTCCACATAACCGTGCGTACGCTGCATTTCGTCGCGAAGGCGCAGCAGGGGCGGCAGCATCACGGCCGCAATACCACCGTCAGTATGGCCACCGGAGTCGGCTTCGACGCAGATATCGTGGCTGACCGGTATTTTCTGCGACAACGCTGCCTGTTGTGGCGTCACCAGCCGTCGCTCGAGCAGCTTTTCCACGATGGCAGCGGGTGGTGGACTCATGAACACCCGGGCCACTTCGGGACGCGACACCTTCGCCACGATGCGATGGTCACAAACCACCTCGCCGCGTTCATTGGTACGCAGACCTTGCAGGCGGAACCTAACCAGGGCCGGTGTCATTTGCATGAAGGCCGCCGCCTCGATGATCCTGATCCCATGCCTGAGATAAAGATCGACGACGGCTTGCTCCTGGGCAGGGTATTCATAGTTCGCCAGCAGATTCATGCCGTACGGCTGGTCGCCATTCAACTCACCCTTTATGCGGATGATATTCGTCTCGATCTTTTCCAGCGAAAGTCCGCCTGCACCGAAGAAGCTCAGCAAGCCTGCCTTGCCCATCTTGATCACCAGTTCGGCCGAAGCAATCCCGCGATACATCGCGCCCGCCATGTAGGCGTACTTCAGGCCGAAACGGCGCCGGAACACCTCGTTGCCCAGTGAGGTCGCTTCGATGCGGAATGGTCGATCGCGAGCTATCGTGCGGTTCGTTTCGAAAGTCGCCTTGCTGGTGTCCGCGTCATGCCCGACAGCCGCAAGCACCGTGGCAACCTCGTCGCGGACGAGCTTGCCTTCATGCGGCACGTCCAAGCTGTGCACGACCAGCGCCTCGTCGATAATCGGCGTTTCCTTGGCCCTTATCTCAAGCACCATTTTCGAAAGTACGTTGGCTCCCATCTCCTGGAACTCGACGACGCCCCTGCCCATCATGTAGCGGATCGTGTCCACCCACTGCACCGGCGCCGCAATCTGCGCGGCCAGTGTCTCCGCGATGCGTGTCGCGTCGTAAGGACGGGCCGTCGCATTGGCGATGACCGTGGCCCGGGGTGCCTCGAAAGAAAATTGCTGCACGAACTCAGCAAATTCAGCCTGTGCTGGCTGCATGTGACGGGAATGAAATGCGGCACTGACATTCAGGGTCACGCAGCGCAGATTGTTCTTCGCAAACAATTCAGCGGCCGTGACAAGGGCGGCCTTCTCGCCAGCAATAACCGTTTGGGTCGGTGTATTGAGGTTGGCGATATCGATCTGACCAAGCCCATGCTCGTCGAGCATCGCCCTGATTTCTGCGGCCGATATGCCCAGCACGGCAGCCACGCCACCACCGCTGGCCGCTCCCATCAGCTCTCCCCGCTTCTTGACCAGGCGCAATCCCGTTTCGAAGGAAAAGGCGCCGGCCGCGAGCAAGGCGTTGTATTCACCTAGGCTATGCCCGGCAAAATAATCCGGCCATTCACTGGTATCCGAGGCAGGATTCAATTCCCGATGCCGGTAGTAGTACATTGCATTGACGACAAACAATGCTGGCTGGGTGTACTGCGTTTGCGCCAAACGCCCTTGTGCGTCGTTAATGCACAAATCTTCCAGCGAATAACCGAGGATGCTTGACGCGGTCTCGACCAGTTCCGGGAAGCGTGGAAAGAGGTCTTTGCCCATTCCCCTGAATTGGGAACCCTGACCAGGAAAGATGACTGCCTTCATTTTGGGTGACTCCATGGTGCGCACGTTCCGTATCTGATTGCCTGCTATCCGATTGCCCGCCAACTGATCGACCGGTGTCGCTGCATCGGTTTCCCAGCCTGTTAGCCATGCCGGCGACCGCGAGGTCTCAACCAGTTCAGCCAATCGGCGTGTGTCATCGCCGAACGGTGACATGATTCGATGGATGCTCGATGTCGAATCGACCGGCAATCCATGTTTAAGAAAAGTCGCCATCGTCCCGCCCGGGCCGATATCGATATAGCGATAGCTGCCCTGCGATTCGGCGAGACTCACTGTCTGTGAGAAAAGGATCGGGTCGCGCACGGCGGACCAGAAATGCCCGGCAGGCAGGGACTCCTGCGGCCGCCCAGAAGAACAGCAAATGACTGGGACGCTGCCCCGCCGGAGTTGAAGCGTGCGCAGGAATGTCTGGTAAGGCTGTTCCGCCGCGTCGATCCAGCGTGAATGGAAGGCAAAGCTGACCGGCAGCCGCTGGAATGCCACGTCGCGCCGACGAAGATGTTCTTCGACCGCCGTCACATTCGATGCAGGCAACGAAATCACCGAATGGGTGGCGAAATTGCTCGCGCCGAATTCGCACAACGCAAGCAATTCGGATGTGAGATACCGCTCGCGCTCACCCACAACCGCAATCATGCAGCCACGCGCGGCATTTGACTCCAGTGCGATCGCCTGCTCGATCACCGCCAGCAGCGCTTGATCCGGATCGATGCAACCTGCGATGGCCGCCGCTGCAAAGACACCCAGGCTCGCGCCCAGAACCATATCGGGCTGCACGCCGGCATCGATCAAGGTCCTCGCCAGCGCATATTCCACCATGAAGATGGCCGGATGGCTGTGCAAGGTGCGGTCGAAGGGAAGCTTTCTCGTGTTGTGCTCGGCATGAAGCACAGCTAGTACCGAGTCGCCCCCGCAACGTTCGCGCACCACCTTGTCTGCGGACTCCATCGTGGAACGGAAAGTCGCATTCCGCTCGAAGAGCTCCCTGCCCATCTGAAAATGATGCGAACCCTGTCCTGAAAAGAGAAATACGGTTTTCATCTTCGCCCACTCGGAGTTATCCCGTCGTGCGCGTGCACCATCACAATCCGAACCATAGTGTCACCATGAAATTGCGCCACCATCCACGCGTAGGTAGGAGCATCTACAAGTCATTTACACAAGGGTCGAGCTAATAAGCCATGCAAGAAGGCGTATGCGAAGCAGGCACGCAAGGAAACAGCCGATGTTCCAATTCGATCGGTACGCCATCGCTTGTTTCAATCTTTGCTAGCCGTGCAGCTAGCTTGTCGGCAAGGACCTTGGCTGTGCATACAGCGAAAGCGGACGCATATCGGTCCAAGTCCCGCGAATGAACTCAAGGCAGGTTTCCTTCGTACCAGCTTGGCTGGCCGCCTTGGTCCATCCAGATGGCAACGCCTTGTTCATCGGCCAGATCGAAAACTGCCCCTCTTCGCTGACAACCACTTCGTACATCACTTCTGACTGACTCGAACTGGTGGACATACATGTCTCCTCTGCAGATGCAATCGCCTGGCTAAACGATTGATGTATAACTACATGGACAAGGTCACTGGAACGGACAGTGGGCGCGGACCGTTCAAAGGACCTGGCACTTTATTGATTCAACGTTGGTCCGCACTCGGTAAATCACCCACAGACCCGCAGCCAGACCGCGAAGCCGCTGCTGAAAAGAACGATGACGACCGGCGACGGGACGACGGGACGACATGATGCGTGCGGTTGCGTGTGAAAGGCTTGACTCGCACTCGATGCCACCCGCGCGGTCTGGATGCGAGAAGAGTCCCCTCTGATCGCCTGAGCAGCGATCTATCCGGCCACGGGACGTCGGTACGGGTGCGCCCGAGGCACCATTCATCATTGCGTGTGCGCCCGGAAACGCCTCGACCATCCACGCCTGCACTGCGGGACAACGTGGCAGCCCCCGCCGAAAGCGGGCGGCTGCACGAGCGATAGACGTCACCTCGTGATTAATGAGCGTATCCATTGCTTGTCCCTATTCACAACGCTGCTTCGACCGAAGCCTGCATCACCCAGATGCATTGCTGTTTACTTCCAAGCGTGACCAGTCAAGATGATCCTATGTAACCGGCTACTCAACTTATCATAGTGCGGTGCAATCTGTGGGAACTGTGACAACACACTAACGATCAGCCTTATCCGGAAGCGAAAGAAAACACTGCATCAATCGCAAGCATCAGCGATTTCAGAATGGAATTTTCGAAATGAAGCACGGAATGCATCGAATCTCATCCATGGCAAATTCATAGCTACACGCTGTAGCCGCACAGTTTAAATCGATGAAATTAGCGAACGCGAAGATCCACGCGCCGCATAAAAATACGATGCATGGCCAAATGAAAATTCGCCATGAAACTCTATCAAGAGGATATTGATGAGCCGATTCACCGTCGCCCGGGACGCCAGCGACACTCAAGGCGGCCCGCTCCGAACCGCCGCGAGGCCATCGCCGATCGATTGGATTTCGCACAACACGTCTGAGCACGCTGCGACGTGGGATAGCTCAGGATGCGCAGCCGCTTAATAGACAAACATGACCGCGATACCCAGCACCCGTGCGTCTAGTGCCAGCGAGATCGATATCCGGTCGTCGTCCACCGGCAAGTCCAATATACGCAAATAAGCCGGCGAGCCGAGCACGGGTTCACTCTCATCCAATTGGACATCGATGGAACACAGGTCATCGCTCAAGCCCATGCCGGTTGCCTTCAGCACGGCTTCCTTCCGCGTCCAGCAGCGCTTAAACAAGGCTAGGCGCCGGGCGGCAGTCGCCTGGTCGATGATGCAACGTTCGGCCGGATGCGTAGTCATAGCTAGCAGGTCAAGATAGTTCCGCAGGTGCTGGAAGGTTTCCACATCGATGCCGACCAGTATCCTGTGACTGACGACGCAGGCAATCCAGTCATCCGAATGGGACAAGTTGAAGGCCGCGCAGCCAGGCAGGAATGGCTTGCCATTGCGACCGAACGAGAACACACAGGGCGCCGAAGCATTGGGCGGGCGAACGAGGTGATGCACCAGTGTGCGCCCCAGTATGAAATTGTGGCGATCACGGCTGCGCCTGTAGCGCGCGGCGCGCTGGCAGTCTTCATCAGCAAGCAGACCTTCATCCGCCAGCGCATCGGCCTCACGCAGTACCACGGCGAAAGCATGACCTTGGTCCAGCGCCTTTGCGCAGGCCTCTCGCGCTTGCTGCCACAGCGTGGGGCACGCGGCATTCACCGTGGTCGATATTTCAAATATCGCGCTGGCTGCCTGAGCGTCGTCAGGTTCACTCATTGCCGATTTCCGACGTCCCCCGCTTTGAGTAGCTGAATGGTTTAGAGTCGGGGGTCACCTGCCCCCCCTCCCCGATTCCTGGGCCATCAATGGGTACAGATTCCGACTTTCTTTGGCGCCCGTGAATTCGTTTGGGACCCTTATTCTCAGACGAATTCGTCAGGTGTTTTCTATGCCAGCGAAGTATGAGGTCGCTCCTCGTTATATAAAAATGCCACCACGCCTCGATTTTGCTTCGTGCATCGGTCAGTGACAAGAACCAATGCTCGCTGGGTAGCGTTCCCGCAAACGACATGGCCCCGGCTACAGGCTGTTGGCCAGCGTCAGGATGTATGCGTGGTTGGCGTCGCCTTAGATCGCCTGCACCAGCGACGCCAGGGTGTCGACCGCCTGCACCGTATAGTCGTATAGTCCTGACTACCCAGCACGCTGTCGCTGAAACCGCTGGAGGTATTCGCCGGATTGATGTTGCCGAGGTTGTTCAAGCCTACCAGGCGCTGCTCTTCGGCATAAGCGTATTGGTGGGCGGATGTATCCAGGCTGTCCTTGACCAGGATCTGGCCATTGGCGGCGCATGCAATCGCGCGGGTCTGCGCGGCGTTGCTTCATTTTTGGTTTTCGCTAGTGGCATCGCTACCAGCGCATTTGCGATGCCATTCTGCGTGGCGAGCTAGCCTTTCAGGAGATAGCCAACTACTAAAAGTTCCGGTGCGAACTGGAAGCAAGGGCGCCGTCATTTGCACTGCCAGCCGCCTCCGCTGACCTGACTCGCGCCGAACTTCAGCAAGATCAGCCTGTGTAGCTCGATGTCCGCCTGCAAGGCATCACACGATAAGTACGAGTAGCGTTGACACACCGAACTAAAATTCTTCAGTTAGTTGAAATAATTACGAGGATGCTACGGCTCCTTTCCTTGGCACCGATCGTAAACAAAGGCCGCCCCCAAGGGCGGCTTTCGCCTTTTCTGGGTTCAGCAAAGGCGTCCATATCGTACTCGCGACCTTGTGAATACATCACGCCGCCGGCGGCCCCTTGAGCTCGATCATGTTGCCCTGCGGGTCGTACAGGTAGATCGATGGGCCTTCGCCCTGTGCGCCGTAGCGCGAACCGAGCTCGCCGATGCGCACGTCATGTGCCTTCAGATGTGCAAGGATGGCTGCCTCGTCGTAATCCTTCACGCGCAGGCATAAATGGTCCATGTTGTGGCCCTCGCCGCCTGGCGCAGCACCGCCGTGGCGACCTAGCTTGCCGCCGACGCTGACCAGATCGATCAACGAACTACCGGCACGCAGCTGTACCAGGCCAATCTCGTCCTGCCTGCGCTCCTCGCGGCAACCCAGCACGTCGCAATAGAAGCGCTGCATGACATCCGTATCGATGGCGCGCAACACCACGTGGTCAATCTCTGCGATACGGATCATCGTGCGCTCCCGGGGCTGCAGGATGGGTTAACAAGCATAAACCGTATGGCTTCGGCTGATCGTCACTTGCCTGTGACGCCTGTATAATCAGTGGGGTAAACGCTTGGTGGGAGAAGCGGATGGCCCTTCATCGGGCACAACCGCTGCCGAAGACGCAACGCCCGTAATCGCTCAGGCCCCACACCATCACGCGTAAACACTCTGGAGAGAGCGGTTGAATCCGCCGCCGAAGGTGCACGAAGCGCATCCGCGTTTCCAAACTCTCAGGCAAAAGGACAGAGGGGCGCCCCACGTGCGGCACGCACGTCCGGCCTTTATCGGCCATTTCCGGACGCCCGTCATGAGCCAGACCAACACGCCTTCCCTGCGCGACCTCGAGCACCATCACGCCTTCATCGAGCGCCACATCGGCCCCAACGATGCGGAGATCGCTCAGATGCTGCATGTCATCGGCCACGATTCTCTGGAATCGATGACCGACGCGATCGTGCCAGGCAAGATCAAGTCGCCCGCTCCGCTGGCACTGCCGAAAGCGATCACCGAGGTCGAGGCACTGGCCAAGATCCGCACCATCGCGGACAAGAACCAGGTACTGAAGAGTTTCATCGGCCAGGGCTATTACGGCACCCATACGCCGAACGTCATCCTGCGCAACATCCTGGAAAACCCGGCCTGGTACACGGCGTACACGCCGTATCAGGCGGAGATCTCGCAGGGTCGCATGGAGGCGCTGATCAATTTCCAGACGATGTGCGCCGACCTCACCGGCATGGAGATCGCCAACGCCTCGCTGCTGGACGAAGCCACCGCCGCCGCCGAGGCGATGACGCTGGCCAAGCGCTCGTGCAAGTCCAAGAGCAACACGTTCTTCGTGTCGAACGGTGTGCATCCGCAGACGCTGGAGGTGATCCGCACCCGCGCCGAACCGCTGGGCATCGAACTGGTGATCGGCAACGACGTCGATGCACTGAACACCGATGCCTTCGGCGTGATGCTGCAGTACCCGAATACCTTTGGCACCATCAACGACTACGAGGCAATCGCCGCTGCCGTACATGCGCGTGGCGGCCTGGTCGCGGTCGCCACCGATCTGCTCGCGCTGACCCTGATTGTGGCACCGGGCGAATGGGGTGCTGACATTGTGGTCGGCAACTCGCAGCGTTTCGGCGTGCCGTTCGGCAACGGTGGCCCGCACGCCGCCTTCATGGCCTGCCGCGATGCGTACAAGCGTTCGATGCCAGGTCGCCTGATCGGCGTCTCGGTGGATGCGGAGGGCAAGCACGCCTACCGCCTCACCTTGCAGACCCGCGAGCAGCACATCCGCCGTGAGAAGGCCACCTCCAACATCTGTACCGCACAGGTATTGCTGGCGGTGATGGCCAGCATGTATGCCGTCTACCACGGCCCGGAAGGCCTAACCCGCATTGCGCGTCGCACGCATCGCCTCGCCTCGATCCTGGCCGCGTCGTTGCGTCAGGCTGGCCACGTCGTTGGTCCGGATTTCTTCGATACGCTGCATGTGTTGAACGTCGACGCCGATGCCCTGCTCGCCAAGGCCGAGGCCGCCGGCATCAACCTGCGCCAGATCCATGGCGAGAGTGTCGGCATCAGCCTTGACGAAACCACCACGCGTGCCGAAGTGAGTGCCCTCGCCGCCTTGTTCGGCGCGTGCATTGACGACATCGACGAACTGGATGCCGCGACGCCGGACGCACTGCCGGCCGCTCTCGTGCGCAAGAGCGCTTTCCTGCAGCATCCGGTGTTCAACACGCATCACAGCGAGCACGAACTGCTGCGCTATATGCGCGCGCTGGCCGACAAGGATCTGGCGATGGATCGCACCATGATCCCGCTGGGCAGCTGCACCATGAAGCTCAACGCCACCGCCGAGATGATCCCGGTGACCTGGCCCGAGTTCGGCAACATTCATCCGCTGGCGCCGGTGTCGCAGACGCAGGGTTACAAGGAACTGATCGACGGCCTGGAAGCGATGCTGGTCGAGTGCACTGGTTACGACGCGGTCAGCCTGCAGCCGAACTCCGGCGCGCAGGGCGAATACGCCGGCCTGCTGGCGATCCGCGCGTATCACCGCTCGCGCAATGAAGATCACCGCGACATCTGCCTGATCCCCGAATCCGCCCACGGCACCAATCCGGCCTCCGCGCAGATGTGCGGCATGACGGTGGTGGTGACCAAGTGCGACGCCAACGGCAACGTCGACGTAGAAGACATCCGTCGCGCCGCCGAGAAGTACAGCGATCGTCTCGCCGCGCTGATGATCACCTACCCGTCCACGCACGGCGTGTTCGAGGAAGACATCGTCGCTATCTGCGAGATCGTGCATGCGCATGGTGGTCAGGTCTACACAGACGGCGCCAACATGAACGCGCTGGTCGGCGTGGCCAAGCCCGGCAAGTGGGGCTCGGACGTGTCGCATCTGAACCTGCACAAGACCTTCTGCATTCCGCACGGCGGCGGTGGCCCGGGCGTCGGTCCGTGTGCGGTGAAGTTGCATCTCGCGCCGTTCCTGCCACGCACGCTCGGCGGCGAAGGCACGGTCGGCATGGTCAGTGCAGCCAGTTATGGTTCGGCCTCGATCCTGCCGATCAGCTGGATGTACGTCACCCTGATGGGCCAGCAAGGCCTGCGCAAGGCCACCCAGGTCGCCTTGCTCAACGCCAACTACATTGCCAAGCGGCTGGCACCGCACTACCCCACCCTGTACACCGGTCGTAACGGTCTGGTCGCACACGAGTGCATCCTCGACCTGCGCCCGCTCAAGGATGCCACCGGCATCGGTGCCGAGGACGTCGCCAAGCGCCTGATCGACTTCGGCTTCCACGCGCCGACCTTGAGCTTCCCGGTCGCCGGCACGCTGATGGTCGAGCCGACCGAGAGCGAGTCGCAGCACGAACTGGATCGCTTCATCGACGCGATGATCCAGATCCGCGACGAGATCCGCGCGATCGAGGAAGGCAAGCTCGACCGCGAGGACAACCCGCTGAAGAACGCCCCGCACACCGCCACCATGGTCAGCGGCACCGAGTGGACCCACGCCTACCCGCGTGAACTGGCCGCCTTCCCGCTGCCCAGCCTGAAGCTGCAGAAGTACTGGTCACCGGTTGCGCGCGTCGACAACGTCTACGGCGACAAGAACATCATGTGCGCGTGCATCCCGGTGGATGCGTATAAGGAAGATGTGGAGGCGTAGGGCGGCCTTTCCACTAATGCAGACAGCAAGAGGCCCCGCATTGCGGGGCCTCTTGCTTCAGAACGTGACAACCTCTTGTTACTTGAAATCGTTCACCAGAGCCGCCTCAACCTTTTTCAGGTCCAGCATCACGATCATCGGGTCGAACGTGGACTCGATGAAACCGTGGTGTAGATAAAAAGCCTTGGCGGATGTGTCGATGGCGTGGCACAGCATCAAGCATGCACCGATCTCGCTCGAAGCCCGCAGCGCACGCAACACCGCATCCTGCAGCAGGTCAGCGCCAAATCCCTGCCCGCGCCATGCGCTGTCGACCGCCAGTCGACCCAGCACGATGGCGGGAATCGGGGCCGGCATGTTTCGCCGCAATCGGCCCGGTGCCTGCGCACGCTCGATGCTGCCAGCCGCCAGTACGTAGTAACCGATGACGCGCTGGCCCTCGCAGACGACGAAACACCGCGATCCACGATCTTCCTCATTGTCGCGTGCGCGACGACGCAACCAGTCGGCAAGCTCTGGATGGGTCGAAGTGAAATCGTCGACTTCATGTCCCGGCTTCAACGGGGCAGGTGCAAAAATCGCCACGCCTCAGCGCGACCAGCGCGGCTGCCGCGCCATCAGTCGGCGTAATGCATCAGGAGTGGGCAGCGGAGCGTCGAGCGCCTGCTCGAAACGTTTCAACTGCGTGTCTGACAGGGCGAAGCGAGTGCGATCGGCCAACACGGCCTCGGCGCGCTGCAGGATCGCATCCAGCACGAATGCCGTGCGTGTGGTGCCGGTGGCCTCCGCCGCGCGCTCGATCAATACCTTCTGCGCCGGCGTGGCGCGCAGGTTGATGGTCTTTTCGCGGATGGCGGTGGGCGCGGTCATGGCTTAACTCCAATGTGCGCACATTGTATGTACATGATGATACGCAATACAAGTCGCATTACGCAGATTCGAATCCTGCCCACGCTACCAGATGGCGAGCCAATCGCAGTCGCGCGCACCTACAACGACCGGAAACCAGGAGCCTCCGCTTTGCGTGGGTCACCAGATTATCCATCCGGCATCAACGACAGAGTTCGACCTCGCGAGTGGATGGTGACGATGCTTCCAACGGAATATGGCTCGACTCCAGCTCGTGCAGGTCGAAATCCTTTACCGAAACCGGTTCGTAGTTCACGTTGAACGCCACCTCGCCATAGCGCCAGCCGGCACGGCGGCGGAATGCACCCCAGAAACGGCGCAGCGTGACCAGTTGCTGGGCGACGATGCCGCGCTGGTTGTCGGCATCCACCATCGGATCACCAACGCCAGTGGGATGCGCCGGTTCGCCAAACAGCGCGGTGCCGAACAAGATGTCCCACAGCGGGAAGATGAAGGCGTAGTTGCAGGCGTGCAGCTGCGGCCGATCCGGATCCACCCGCATGTGGTGCAGTCGGTGATAGCGCGGATCGACCAGCACCTTCTCCAGCACCGATCCGAAGCGCAGCCGCACATTGGTGTGCCCGAGGTTCTGCAGCAGCTCGCCGGACAGCACCAGCAACGCGAAGTCGGTCGGCGAGACGCCGATCAGCAAGGACACCCCGGCCACGATCAGTGCTTCCAGCAGGTCATCCAGGTAATGGTCGCGATCGTTCGACCAGCAGCTGAGCTGGCGCTGGCTGTGATGCAGGCTGTGCAGTGCCCACCACCACGGAATGCCGTGCTGCAGGCGGTGGATCAGGTAGTAGACCAGGTCGTAGATCGCGTAATAAACCAGGAACAGCAGCACCTGATGATGGCCTAGCCAGGGCACCATGCCCTGCACGCTGACCAAGCCGGCCGCATCGTCGTCACTACCGCCGCCGAACAGCGGCGTCAGCACCAGATAGGTGAACAGCGGCAGCACTCCAAACAACTTGATCAGCGTATAGCTGCGGTCGATCACGGTGATCCGGCGATCGGGCCAGTGCTCCGCCGGCCACAGGCTTTCCAGCGGGCGGAACACGAAGGCAATGATCGCCACCTGCACCGCCGTGAGCAGGAAATACTGCGCGATCTCGCGCGGCTGGAGGACATAGGCGGCGAGGTGCAGCGCAGCGAGGGTCGGCACGATCACATGGCCAGCCAGCCAGCTCACCGCCGCGGTCCAAAAATCGTAAAAGACGTGCATGGCCGGAACGGGGGGTATGGGCGAACGCCGGCAGGCTAAGCCCGAAATCGTTCGTCAATCTTTCTTTCGCAACACCGTTTTCAGCCTGGGTTTAGGTTTATCCGCCGCTGCCGTTCACCTCAGGAAACACCGTCGTACAAGTGGCCGCACTGCCACCGCTTCACAAAGTCCGCGAGGCCGTCACTCGCTGCCTGCAACGATACCGCTTCCGCCTTGCTGCGCGCGGATTCCAGATCACGCGTGTGCCCAATCCGCGCCAGGGTCCAAAGAAAAAGCACCGGTGAACGGGGCTCTTTCTGGCCTCGTGAAACACAACTTTCCGAGTTTCGGCCTGTTACTAACCACCAGACTTTATAGGAGCCGGCGCATTGACTGGCTGCAGCGCACCCACGCTCACATGGCCGCTCCAGCCATCGAACACGCCCGCCGCCTGTTTGTCGATCGCGTTGACCACCGTCTGCATCGATGGGCACTGCATTGGGTCGATCTGCGGATCACTGGCATCCACCAGACCTTCCATGCAGTAGCTCCTCCCACCGGCGTTCAAGCGGACGAGTGTGGCCATGCTATCCGTATAGCGCTTCTCGGCGCGTACCGCTGCGGTCGCATCGGCATAGGTCCGGCGCATCGTGGCCAGTAGTTTTTCGGCAGCCTGCCGTTCGGCCGCGGTAGCACTGGCATACGCTGATTTATAGGCCACGGCGTAAACCGATTGCGGTCGCTCCGAGGCCAGTGCCAGCCACGCGACCGCCAGGGGGCGATTCACAGGTTGATGATCGCCATCGAGCGCCATGATGCCGAGCACATACTGCGCCGGCTTGCTGGCCCAGCCGGCTGCTTCCGTGAAGAATTTCTGCGCATAGGCGTAGTGCTGCTGGCCATAAGTCTGCGTGGCGAGACAATAAAAGTAGTCGCCCGGCAGGAAACGTTCCTCGCCGATCGCACACTTGGTGGCGGCAAGGTCGGCATCGCTAGGCGCCGAATCCGTGGTTTTAGGCACCGATGTACCATCGGTAGCCGCTCTCACCATCATGGGTGTCGCGATCGCACCCACCAGCAGCGTCGAAAGCAATAGACGCCGCCCGGACTTCAAGTAAAACCCGTTCATGGCATGTCTCCCTTGGTCGATTCGATGGGCCAGATCATCCAGCCCCCATATTAACGCCGACACCCCGTACCGGGATGACAGCTTGATGAGGTCTTGTGAGCCGAATCCGGCATATCGACACTCGCCAAGGAATCGCCGGAGTGCATGATGCCAAGCACCATGCGCTCCGGCGAAGGTTTACGACTTGGTCCAGGGTGTACCACCTGCATAGTCACTGCTGAGCGTGGTATTGAGCTGGGTCAGGATGGCTGCCGTGGTGGTGATCAGCCCGAGCTCCCGATTCTCCGTCAGCGAGGCCGAGGAGAAATTCTCCGAGCCCACAAAGGCCTTCGCGGTCGAGGTGCCATAGTCGGCCACAATCACCTTGGCGTGGATATACAGCCCGGTGGCGGTATCCGGATAGGTGCTGATTTTCACACCGGCTTTCGTGAGGGCATCGAATTCACTCTCGTAGTCATTGTCGTCGTTGGTCATGCAGACCGTCACCTTGACGCCACGCTTGGCCGCACTTTCCAGTGCATCGACGATGGTGCTGTAGCTCATCTCCTCGTTCTCGATCAGCAGGCTGTCCTTCGCCCCGTTGATCAGGTTGACCAGATCGGTCTTGGACACTGTCGGACTCCACACCAAGTCGTCACCGACCGGCGGTGTGATGGTCTGTGACTTGAAATCGGCGTTGAACGTGCTTTCGATCGCAGCGACATCGCTGGGATCGTTCTCGATCACCGCGAAGTCGCGGGTGGTGCTGTAGTAGCGGCTGGTCAGGTTGAGCGTCATCACCGCACTGGTGGTGTCGTCGATGGTGATGGTCTTCTGATGCGTGGCCGCGTATTTGGTCCATGCCCAGACCACACTCACGCCACAGCCTTTCAGTTGGGTGTAGGCCGCCTGGTTGTTGCTCATTTCGAGGTTCTGATCAAGGATCACGCGCACGGCGATGCCGTTTTCAGCGGCCGTGCAAAGCAGGCCCGAAGCCTGCGTATCGACCAGCTCATACATGGTCATGTCGATAGTGGACTTGGCCGACTGGATCAGGTTGTAGATGGAAGTCATGCCCTGGTCCGGTTCGACGACCAGGGTCTGGGTGACGGTGGTGCTGGCTTGGCTGGTTTCACCGGCGAAAGCCTGTGCAGCCACGCCAAAGCTGCCGACGCTGAATACGGCGGCGAAAAGTGCAGCCTTGACTGCAACGGATAATCCGCAACGATCTTTCATGTTTAAGTCCTTTTGATTGGATAAGAGTTGAGACGCGTGTCCATGCGGTTCGTAGTCACCGCCCTCCCTAGGCGGATGCCGGCTGTCCAACCGATCCAGTGCTCCCCTGCAGCAGGCGCGTAACGCCACAGCCGTGTGCGATTGGAGCTTGGCGATGTGACGCTGCTCTTTCCGTTAATCAGTGCATGTTCCTGCGTTCAGAATCCGTACATGCTGGAAACGTCGCCTGGCAATCACAAGTGTTAGCTTTTGCGCATGATCTCGCGCTACGTGCTGCTCGTTATCTTGTTGATACCGCTGGCGGCAGCGGCAGGCGACGCGCCTGTCGCCAACGGCTTGCAACGCGACGTGGTGTTTACTGATTACTCGCCGCTATCACGCAGCGCCGAACTGATACGACGACTACTGAGTCCGCTGAATGCGCTACGCGTAAACCAGATGTCGACACAGCCAGGACATGCCATACGCGAGCAACCGCTCGACCTCGCGCATGAAAAGTTTGTCCTCTATGTGCCCGCCGCTGCGCCGCCGCATGGTTATGCCCTGCTGGTATTCGTACCGCCATGGGAAGAGGCTACCGTGCCGCCGACATGGCTATCGACGCTGGATCGTCACGGCATGATCTATGTCAGCGCCGCGAATTCCGGCAACGATGCCGACGTACTCGACCGCCGTGTGCCGCTGGCTTTGCTCGCGGCGCAGAACATCATCAAGCGTTATCCCATCGACCCGCAGCGCATCTATATCGGTGGCTTTTCCGGCGGTTCGCGCGTGGCCGAGCGCATCGCGCTGGGCTATCCGGATCTGTTTCACGGCGCACTGCTTATGGCCGGCAGCGACCCGATCGGCAAAGCACAACTTACGCTCCCACCATCGGCGTTGTTCCAGCAGTTTCAGGACACTACGCGGCTGGTTTACCTCACCGGCCAGCAGGACGATGCCCATCTCGACATGGACAGGCAAAGCCAGCAGTCGATGCGCGACTGGTGCGTTTTCCATGTAGCTACCGTGGGGGCGCCCTGGTCAGGCCATGAGGTGGTCACACCAGCGCCGCTGAATCACGCACTGGACGTGCTGGACAAGCCTGTTCAGCCCGATCCGGCCAAGCCGGCTGATTGCCGCGCACACATCGACCAGGCACTCACCGCCCAGCTGCAACAGGCGGAAAGCCTACTGGCCAGCGGCAAGCCCGATGCCGCACACACCTTGCTGAACAAGATCGACACACGCTACGGCGGCCTGGCAGCACCGCGCAGCCTCGATCTGGCGAAAAAAATTGATGCGCCGCACTAATCGCACGCTGTAACGCATCCGCTTCTGTCACGAATTTGTCGCGCCTCTCGTCTAGCTTCGGCCAGATCAACCGACGGGAGTTGCCGATGTCATCCGATGCCGCTGCCACAGCCATTGCGAGCCCGGGCAAAAGCTCCGGCCGCCTGTTCGCGATCATTTTCGGGCTGATCCTGCTGATCGGTGGCAGCTACGCCGCCGTTCACCTCATGCAGGATCTGGCCGTCGTCAAATCCGGTACGGCAGCGCCGTATATCCTGCTCGGCGTGGCCTTGCTGATCGCGCTCGGCTTCGAATTCGTCAACGGCTTCCACGACACCGCCAATGCGGTGGCCACGGTGATCTATACGCATTCGATGCAGCCCAACCTGGCGGTGATCTGGTCGGGCGCATTCAACTTCCTCGGCGTGCTGACTTCGTCGGGCGCGGTCGCCTTCACCATCGTCGCATTGCTGCCGGTGGAGCTGATCCTGCAGGTGGGCAGCCAAGCGGGTTTCGCGATGGTGTTCGCGCTGTTGATCGCGGCGATCCTGTGGAACCTGGGCACCTGGTATTTCGGGCTGCCGAATTCGTCCTCGCATACCCTGATCGGCTCGATCATTGGCGTGGGCCTGGCGAACCAGCTGATGTCCACCGCCAGCGGCACCAGCGGCGTGAACTGGGATGCCGCGATGGGCGTGTTCAAGGGCCTGGTCTTTTCGCCGATCGCCGGCTTCCTGCTGGCCGGTTTGCTGATGGTGATACTGAAGGCGGTAGTGAAGATCCCTGCCCTGTACCGCGCACCGGAAGGCAACAAGCCGCCACCGTGGCCGATCCGCGCGCTGCTGGTGCTGACCTGCACTGGCGTGAGCTTCAGCCATGGCTCCAACGACGGCCAGAAAGGCATGGGCCTGATCATGCTGATCCTGATCGGCACCGTGCCGACCGCCTACGCACTCAACGGCGCGGTGACCGGTAGCCAGGTGAAAACCTTTCACCAGGTATCGGCCGATGCGCAGCAGGTGTTGGCCAGCCTCGGCAACGGCATGAGCGTCACCGTCGATCCACGCAAGACCGTGACCGCTGCCGTGCAGCAGCAGGCGTTCCTGCCCGGCACTGCGCCAGCCTTGTCCGCGCTGATGGCGTCGATCGACAAGCAGCTGGGCGATCGCACCTCGCTCAAGTCCGTACCGCCGGATCAGATGGGCAACGTGCGCAACGATATCTACCTCGCCGATGCCGCGATCCCGCTCGTGCTGAAGCAGCCCGGCCTCACCTCGCAGCAAACCGCCACGCTCACCTCATGGCGCGGCCTCGGCACGCAGGCGACACAGTTCATTCCGCCGTGGGTTAAGGTCGCAGTAGCGCTGGCCCTCGGCCTGGGCACGATGGTCGGCTGGAAGCGCATCGTGGTCACCGTCGGCGAGCGCATCGGCAAGGAGCACCTGACCTACGCGCAGGGCGCCTCCGCCGAACTGGTGGCGATGGTGCTGATCCAGGGCGCCGACATGTATCACCTGCCCGTCAGCACCACCCACGTACTCACCTCCGGCGTCGCCGGCACCATGGCCGCGAACGGCTCCGGCCTGCAATGGAGCACCGTGCGCAGCCTGCTGATGGCGTGGGTGCTGACCCTGCCCGCCTCGATCCTGCTGGCGGGCTCGTTGTTCGTGGTGTTCCGGCACATCTTCTGAAGAAAGGCTGTCGAAGAGTCCGCGCGCTTACTCTTCCGGCGCGGGCTTCATCTTCTCCAGCACTTCTTCCAGATCGGTGATCGCCGTCTCCAGCGCCTCATGCAACTGCCCCTGACGATCCATCAGGTCGGCAATCTTGTCGGCCAGCTTAAGCTTGGACAACTCACCGTCGAACAACAGCCACTCCTTCGTCAGCGTTTCCACGTTGTTCTTGGAGTAGTGCCGCATCTCCTTGAGCTGCGCCACCGTATCGCCGATATGGTCGGCGGGAGTCTTCTTGGCAAGTTCGTCGGACATTTGCGGTTCCTCTTGGCGAAACGTGACCTTCATGCAGTGGCACTCGGCGATGCTGGCTGCCACCGTTCAAGTCAATCGTAACGCCACAGGTGCGAAGTCGAAGTCAACGCGCCTCGACTTCACCACCATGAATAACCCAGTTAGGCAGCTGCGCGTCGATTGATGTCCGAGAGAATGGACACGATGCTGTCAGCGTCGCCGTCACCAAATTCGCCGTCCAAGCCTTCGTGATGAAGACTTGTAAATGGCGGTTCATAGAGTTGACCCGCGTCCATCACGCCACTACGGGTCAGCTTATCGATGATCATTTCGACGAAGCGGATCTGCTGGCTGCTGTAGCGTTTCTCGTCGAGGAATTGCCCGAACGCTTCCTTTGCCGCATTGCGATCCAGGCCCACCAGCGAACGAATAAACACGGTCAGCGGTTGGTCGGCGCCGTAGCACTGCTCGAAACGGTCGCGACTTTCCACGGGCTCGGATTCGTAGACGAACCGCTCCAGCTCGCTCAGATCGGTCGGCGTCAGCGGCTTGTTGTGCTTGAGCTTGGCAATCGCCACGTGGTTTTCGTTGGACCGGATATACGCCTCGACCTTTTTGCGGTACTGCGCGAGGTTGATACCGGTACTGAAGTCCTTCAGGACGACCTCGGTCGCCTCGCCGATCTGATCGGTCAGCACGCTGTAGACCAGTTTGATCGAATGCCGTTCCACGAACTGGATCAGGCCACGCAGCTTGCGCCGCACGGATTCGATCATCGGCAGCGTGATGTCCTTCCAGTAATCCTCGGTCTGCACGTCCTGGATCAGTGCCAGCTCGGCACGCACGGCGGGAATCGCATCGCGGGTTTCCAGCTCGCTGGCCAGCTCGATGATCCTGTCGCGATAGCCGATGAAATCGGCCGTCGAGCGGAGCAGCGCCAACTGCAGGTTGAGGCAGATCAGATCGAACAGCTTGGCGGTGATGTGCTCGGACGGGCGCTCGTTGGGCAGGCCAGCGACGTGGGCACGCAGGTCGCCCAGGGCTGAGTCATCCAGCGCGTCCCACTGCTTGCGTTCGGCGAAGCGGGTGACATGTTCGCGCTCGGTGCGCACGATGAAATTATCCAGGTTCATCGCCGCGACTTCGCCGTGCAGTTCGTCGGTCAGTCCCTCGCGCAGGAAAACCAGTTTGTCATAGCCGTACGCACCTTCCGACAAGGAATGCGCATCATCGGTCTTTCCATCCGTCAACAACGCCAGCAAATCCAATCGCGCCTTGAACAGCCGCTTGCCCAGCGGCTCGGCCAAGCCACCCAGCGCACCGCGCGGGTTCTCGTTGAAGTACTCGAAGTTGGCGCAGAAATCGAAGATGTAGAACTCGGTCTTGTCCACGCCCGGTGCGAACAGGTCCGGGCACAGCCGCGTGCCGCGACCAATCATCTGCAGGAACTTCACCTTGGAGCGCACGGCCTTGAAGAACACCAGGTTCAACACCTGCGGCACGTCGATGCCGGTATCGAGCATGTCTACCGAGATGGCGATCTGCGGCAGCTTGTTGAGCTTGCTGCTGAAGTCGTCGATCAGGCTCTGCGCGTAGGTCACCGCGTGGGTGATGACGCGGGCGAATTCACCGTTGTAGTGCGGATAGTGATGGTTGAAGCATTTGGCGATGAACTCGGCGTGCTTCTGGTTGACCGCAAAGATGATCGTCTTGCCCAGCTTGTCGCCGCCCTCCACCTTCAGGCCGTTCTGCATCAGGTGCTGCAGCATCAGATCGACCGTGCTTTCGTTGAACAGCTGCTTGTTGACCTCCGAAGCATGCACCTCGGCTGGAACAGCGGCTTCCTCGTTCTCGCCCGCGCGGTCGCCCCAGTCCAGCGATTCCCAATGCTCCTTTTCCTCATCGCTCAGCTCGTCGTAACGGATGCCTTCGCGCACAAACTTGAGCGGTACGGAATGTGCCTTGGGTGGCACCAGATAACCGTCGGCGACGGCTTCGTCCAGGCCGTAGGCATCGGTCGGCACGCCGGTTTCCAGACCGAACAGGTGATAGGTGTCGCGATCCACTTCATCGCGTGGCGTGGCGGTCAGGCCAACCAGATAGCTATCGAAGTAGCGGAAGATCGCGCCGTACTTCTGATACACGCTGCGGTGCGCCTCGTCGATCACGATCAGGTCGAAGTGGCCGACGCCGTACTTGCGCCGGTCACCCTCCATCTGATCGATCAGTCCCATCATTGTGGGATAGGTGGACAGATAGACACGGCCCTGTCCGTTCTTGTCAGTTACCAGATTGACCGGGCTGGAATCCGGAAGATGCTTCTTGAACTCGCCTGTCGCCTGCTTCACCAGCGCCACGCGATCGGCCAGAAACAGCACGCGTTTGACCCAGTTGGCGCGCATCAGCAGTTCCACCAGTGCAATCGACATGCGCGTCTTGCCACTGCCGGTGGCCATGGTCAGCAGACCGGCGCGGCGGCCCTGCCCCATCGCTTCGCTCATCGCGCGGATCGCCCGGTGCTGATAAGCACGCTCGACGATGACGTTGTTGATCGGCAGCTTGCGTGGATCGGTCTGCAGGCTGCGCCGATGGATCGCCAGCTCCAGTTCCTCGCGCGTGTAGAAGCCCTGCACCTCGCGCGGCGGCGCGCGACGGTCGTCCCATAGCCAGGCCTTGTTGCCGTTGCTGTAGAAGATCAACGGGCGCTGGCCCTTCATCGCTTCCAGGCAGTCGGCATAAAGCTTGGCCTGCTGCTGGCCGATGTCAGGATCTTTCAAACTGCGCTTGGCTTCCACCACTGCCAGCGGCTGGCCGTCAGTGCCCCACAGCACGTAGTCGACAAAGCCTTCGCCCTGTTCGTTCGGCATGCCGGTGACCGGCACTTCGACCGAGGCGTTCTTGTCCAGCTCCCAGCCGGCCTCGCGCAGTAGCACGTCGATGAAGAAGCGGCGCGTGTCCGCCTCGTCGTAGTCGTGCGTATCCGGCACCGCGATATTCGCGGCCTTGGCCTGGGCCAGTTCGGCGCGAGCGGCGGCCAGCTCGGCATTGAGCTTCGCCAGCATCGCCTCGCGCTCGGCCAGCGTCACCGCCTGCTCGGCGATCGCCGCTTCGCGCGTTTCCAGCGTGGCGTGCTGCGCGTCGATCTGCTGCTGGAACTTCGCTTCCTGTTTCTTCAGCTCGTCGCGGGTCAGCGCAGTGGCTTCATCGGCGCGCACCAGCTTCGGTACGCGCTTTACGTCGAACTCGGCGGTGATGCTCTTGGGGTCGCTGGCGCGGGTATAAGTGCGCGCCAGCCAGAACAGCACATGGAACAACTCGTGCACCAGCCGCAGTGCATCCAGATGTCCAATCGGCTGGCCCGCATGCACCGCCTGATTGCCGAAGCGCTGAATCAGCCGCATCTTCTGCAGCACCGCTGGCGGCGGTAACGCCTCGAAGTCGCGATCGGTCAGCAGCGCGTTGAGGTTGCGATCGTACGGCATACGCAGATCGCGGTCGTGCTCGTACAGCCAGTGCACCGCCTGCTCCAGCGCGTGCCGTGTACGCATACAGCAGGCGCGTGGATCGGAATAGACCAGTTGCTCCGCGCCCTTGGCCGGCTCAAAGAGCGGTTTGAATTCAGGGTGGAGGAACTGGAAGTTGGTCATGGGTTACACGCTTCCTGAAACACACGCTTCTGAAGGGAGGCGAATAAATCGTTAGCGGTAGATTCGCTATTGAGATGTGCTTGCTTGAGAGACTGAACCTGCTTCTTGGTAGCCGCGAAAGCCATCTGAATATCCATCGGCGGCACTGGTACAGCTAGCGCTCCGATCTTGGTAAGTGTCAAACGCTTAATTGCAGCCCCACCCACATTTGCAATGATTGACGACTTAACGAGCGGCGAATTTAGCCAAGACTCTAAATATTCGGGATGGACAATGCCCGGCAACGGTCGAAGTAATGCGACGCTGGACAACATGCTGAACTCAAAATCAAAGCGATTGATCGCGGCAACCCCAGTCGTTGCCCCGTCTTTTATATAGAGAACATCCCCTGCCATCGGATTGCATCGAGCATATATCGCTCGATGGTCGCATTCCGCTACATACGTTGGACTGGAATCGAAAGCGATTCTCCCAGCCTTGATGTGTTTGGCGGTTATGTATGGAACCCCTGACTCTGCAGGCGGTGGTGAATGGTGTGTGCCATCTGTCAGCTTCGCGAGAACTTTACCAAGCTTGTGAACTTTCCAGCCCTTCGGGTTCGTCGCTGCGTCACCGAACATATCTAGAAATATGGATTGCAGTAAGTGATCGAGCTTGGTGATAGCTTCAACCCGCTGGGCACGCAGCGCGTCGGCCTTGTCGAGGATCGCCGCGATGCGACGTTGCTCGACGATTGGTGGCAGCGGTACAGAGACTGTCTTTACCAAGTCGATGTTCAAGTTCTTGACGACCGCACCAGCAGCCAGTGACTTGAATTTTCGATAGATAGGGTCGCTGCCAAGCAAGTGGTAAAAATAATCCTGATCTACGATCCTGTTGTCACCACTGAGGACGAGCCATCCATCATGGATGCACCCTGACGTGCGAAGAATGTAAGGACGGCCAAAACTCATCGAGTTCGTCAGCAGGAAATCACCCGGCTTGACCTCTCGGGATCTACTAACGCCGGAAGGAAGGATCTTCTTTGCGGTCTTCGTGATGTATTTCGAACTGTTCGATGCATCTTTGATCGATATCCAGTTCACCCCATCTGGCGCGTCAGTAATGTAATCGTCTATCGGACGTGGAGATCCACCTCGGGCGATTTCGAAGATTTCGCCTAAAGCAACAGTCGGCCAACTCACTGCAGCATTCCTTCCAGCTCTTTCATTCCTCGCATGATCTCGCTCTCCAGCGTCTTCAGCTCGGCCAGAATCTTCTGCGGCGATTCGTGCTGCACTTCCTCATAGGCCACCTTTTTGTAGCGATTGATCGACAGGTCGTAGTCGTTGCCCGCGATCTCGGCCTTGGGTACCAGGAAGCTCTGCTCGGCACGCCCGCGCTTCGCTTCGGGTTTGCGATGCTGCCAACGCTTGAGGATGTCCGGAAGGTTGTTGCTGTCGTGCTTGGTCGCATCCAGCTCATTACGCTTGTCGTCCAGCGAATAGCCATCCGCCTGCATGTCGTAGAACCAGACGTTATCCGTACCACCGGAGTTAGTCTTGGTGAACAGCAGGATTGCGGTGGACACACCGGCATAGGGGCGGAACACGCCCGAGGGCATGGAGACGATGCCATCCAGCTTGTGGTCTTCCACCAGCATGCGCCGCAGTTCCCTGTGCGCCTTGCTGGAACCGAACAGCACGCCATCCGGCACGATGACCGCCGCACGGCCGCCGGCTTTAAGCAAACGCAGGAACAAAGCCAGAAACAGCAGCTCAGTTTTTTTCGTCTTGACGATGGCCTGCAGATCCTTGGCCGTACTTTCGTAGTCAAGGCTACCGGCGAACGGCGGATTGGCCAGGATCAGGCTGAACTCGCCTTCGATGCCGGCATGGCCTTCGCTCAGCGAGTCGCGGTTTTCGATCGCCGGATTCTCCACACCATGCAGCAGCATGTTCATCGAGCCGACGCGCAGCATGGTGCTGTCGAAATCGAAACCGTGGAAGGTGTCGTGGTTGAAGCGCTTCGCCGATTTCTTGTCGGCATAGATCTCGTCGCGATGGTGCTGGTTGAGGTACTCGCTGGCCGCGACGAGGAAACCCGCCGTGCCGCAGGCCGGATCGCAGATGGTGTCCGACGGCTTGGGTGCCATCATTTCCACCATCAGCTTGATGATGTGGCGCGGCGTGCGGAACTGGCCGTTCTGCCCGGCCGAGGCGATCTTGCCCAGCATGTACTCGTACAGATCGCCCTTGGTGTCACGATCCTCCATCGGGATTGCATCCAGCATATCCACCACCTTCGCCAGCAGCGCCGGGTTCGGGATGGTGAAGCGGGCATCCTTCATGTGGGTGGCGTAGGTGGAATCACCGTACTGCCCGCCCAGCTTTTTGATAAAGGGAAATACCTCTTCCGACACGATGTGATACAGCAAGCCCGGATCGCCCAAACCCTTGAAGTGCGACCAGCGCAGCTTCTGCTGGCGCGTATTGAAGATCGGATTCTCGATCGGCTGTTTGGTGCGATTGGCCTTCTTCTCCTTGACCGTCTGCATTTCATCCAGCCGCTTGATGAAAAGCAGGTAGGTCATCTGCTCGATGACCTCCATCGGGTTGGAGATACCGCCGCTCCAGAATGCATTCCAGATGCTGTCGACTTGGCTCTTGATGTTGCCGGTGATCATTTTTTCCCCGAGATGACTTGCTTGCCTAAGCAAAGTCTAAAAAGAAAGAGACCCGCCGGTGGCGGCCCTCTAGTGTCATGGTTTGCCCCGAAGCAGGCAAACAGTCTTCCTTCCGTCCTGCTGATGGAACGTCAGCGGTTTGCCGCTAGCGCTCCGACTATTGCTGTAACGGCTGGATGAGCATGGACCAATAGTGTTCGGCGGCTCCTTCGAAGCTCAAACGGGCCTCACGACCCGTTCCCATCGATGACATACCGAGCATTTTCAGATAAAGGTGCTGATCATCGCTCTCCACTGACAGCATTTCATTGAAGCCGTTGCCGTGCCCCTGCTTTCCCTGCAGATAGGTGATACCTGCACCGAAGCCACCGCCAAGACCAACGACACACTCCGACCGCGTCTTACCATGCTCGTAGATGGTTGCCTTGAAGTGCGTAGCATCGAGCTGCTTGAAGCGGCCTTCAATGCCGTCGTTGCGACCACCCAGTTCTCGCAGCGAATTCTCGAAGAACCGACCCATATATTCGAACGTCTCATCGAGAAAGCGATCACGATCCGCATCACTAAAGGTCTTGCGTAGACGCATGTTGCTCGACCTTGGTCCCAATGCTTCGACCTTTACTGATTTTTCAGGTAGCCTCGTTCGGGTTGAGCGCAATGGATTGCCTGCTGGCAACGCCTTGCGAATCTGTTCGACAACATTGAGGAAGGCTTCGTCTTCGTCGGGCCATCGCGTGATCGGAACACCATCGGTCGGAACAGCTAGTAGTCGGCTGAACTGCGTGTGCTTCCAATCGCAGGGCTTCAAGATGACAGGAATTACGCGTGCCGTACCTGCGTCGTGCCGCTCCAGCGCACGGCGCAACTCCACGTCTTGACAATATTCCGAATTCAGGAAGTCCGGACTCACGAGCAGAAGGATGACGTCTGCGCGTTCCAGGTTTTCGTCGATGCGATGATCAAACTCATCGCCGGCATCAATACGCCGGTCATGCCATGGCTCGATCGCGCCTTCACGCTTGAGAGTCGCGAGATGGACTTCGAGTCGATCCCGCAAACTCTCGTCTTTATGGGAGTAGGAAAAGAACAAGCGACTCATATTCAAACTCCCTCTGCTGTGCCGAGATGCCAATTCCAGGCGAATTCCCGGACGTGCGGTATCCACATAATCGCATGGCATAGGTCGCAAACAACGAAATGAAGATTGTGCCGACGCTCATGCGTTTCTATCAAAGTCGACTGCGAACGAGTACGTGAGGTTGAGCACGGCGTGGAGAATAAAAAAGGCCCCGCAATACGGAGCCTTTACGTGTCGCACGCGAGTCAGCGATCAAGCTAACGGATCATCCAACACAATCGTGTCATCGCGATCCGCACCGATGGCAACCAGCGCCAAACGGCAGCCGAAAAGCTCTTCCACCGCACGCAGGTAGGCACGTGCCGCAGGCGGCAGTTTGTTCCAGTCGCGGATGTCAGCGGTGGACTCTTCCCAGCCGGGAATTCCAGATAGACCAGCTTGCACTCGTCCCAGCCATCGGCGTCGAGCGGGGCCAGTTCGCGGCGCAGCAGGCGAGATGGTCAGTTACGGTTCGCCGCCCTGCATGGCATCGCCCGTAAGGATAGGGTCGAGCGCGAGATTGATGTAGTAGTTGGAACGACCAACCTTATGCTTGTGCAGAAAGCCACCCTCGGTCAGCGCATCGAGATATTTTGTGGCGGTGAGGCGAGACACTTTCAGGTCGTTCTGGATGAATTCGATCTTGGTGTATGGGTGACTGAAAAGGTTGTTGAGCAGATCCTGGCTGTAGAACTTGTAGCCGGCGCGCAAACGATGCTTGACGTCGAGCATGGCAGCCTTGATGGCGTGGATCGTGGTGATGGTTTCACCGGCGGTCTGCTCGACCGCTGTGAGCATGTAAAGCACCCAGTCTTCCCAGGCATCTTTATCTCGCACGTCTTGCAACAGTCGGTAGTAATCCGGCTTGGTGCGCACGATGTAGCGGCTCAGGTACAGCACGGGAATATCGAGTAGCCGTTGTTTGACCAGATACAACACGTTGATGATGCGGCCGGTGCGGCCATTGCCGTCGTAGAACGGGTGGATGCTCTCGAACTGATGATGGATAAGCGCCATCTTGATGAGTGGATCGACGTCGAACGCTTCGTCGTTGTTGATGAAATTCTCCAACTCGCTCATCAGCGCAACGATCGCATCAGGCTCCTGCGGCGGCATGTAGACAGTCTGGCCTGCACCGTCCTTGAGCGCGGTGCCCGGCAGCTTGCGGAAGCCGGCATCGTTGCACTCTAGCTCGGCCTGAATATCCAGGATCATGTTGTTGGTAAGCAGTTCGTTGCGGCACACGGCGTCGAAGCCCGTCCAGAGTGCCTGCCGATAGCACAGCACTTCTTTGGTCGCCGGTGAGCTTGGGCTTTCCGGGAACGCCGCATTTCGGAAGAGATCGTCGTGCGTGGTGACGATATTCTCGATGGCCGAGCTGTCCTTGGCCTCCTGCATGCCCAGGGTGCTGATGAGGATGCTCTGTCGCGGGATGGACGCGGCCACGCCCTTCAATTCAGCCAGCTTGCGGCTGGCCAAGGCGAGTTTCTTCAGGATCGGCGCCGTCTCGAAACGCTCGGGTGCAAGCCGGTCAAGTGGCTGGATCACGGACATAATCTGCTCATGTGGTCTACGACATGTATAGAAATATGCATTTATGTATGCATGTTATGCGGAATGTGCATAGAAAACGATGCGATTTACGCAATATGTGTGAATTCGAGCGCACCTGCTGGCACAGCCTCAGTCATCGCTGTGGTTCGCGCAACGCTGTTCTCAAACAAGCTGCATATGGAGCATAAATTGCTACATGAAAAAGCCCCGCGGTGCGGGGCTTTTTGTGGCAGCGGTCAGAGCAGGAAGGTCCAGGTGGATGATTGGCTTCGCCGTTGAAGTGCGATGACCAGCTTCGCTGTTGAAAAACTTCTCCCGCCCTTGCCCCCTTTTGTGGGGTTCGCGGGAATGACGGCTCCAGGGGAATTGATCCAGCCGCTCCGATGCGGAGTCAGCAGAGTTCCCAATGACCACCTTTGGCCGGACCGACGCGCCGCAGCAGACCTTCTCCCTGCAGCTTCTGCAGGTTACGCTCGATCGTTCGCGAACTGACTCCTGCCAGTTCGGCCAATTCGGGGATCGTAATGTCCGGATTGCTGCGGACGGCGATCAGGATTTTCCCCGACACTTTGCCCGACATTTTCCCCGACACTAGATCAGGTGCTCCCGTCAGCACGGCTTCCGTCATGGCCGCATGCAGGGTCCTCAACATGAACTCCACAAACGGTGTCGCATCGGATGCCTTGTCCGATGCAGCCAGCGCCGCGTAGTAATCCTGCTGCTGCGAACGGATCACCGTTTCGACCGGCAGGTACGCCAGCATCGGCTGCCAGCGGCCCAGCATCAGCGTCTGCCATAGCCGGCCCATGCGCCCGTTGCCGTCGGCGAAGGGATGGATGAATTCGAATTCGTAGTGGAACACGCAGCTGGCAATCAGTGGATGGCTGTCAGTGCTGTCCAGCCAGCCGAGCAACTGATCGACGAGGGTGCCGACACGACTGGCGGGCGGCGCCATGTGTACCAGCTTGTCACCACGATAGATGCCGACATCGCCCCGGCGAATTCGACCCGGCGCATCCATCAGCCCCGCCATGAGCAACCCGTGGGCACTCAGCAGATCGTTGCGCGAATCCGGCTGCCAATCTGTCATGTGTTCATAGGCGACAAAGGCATTGCGCACTTCCTGGATCTCGCGCGGCTGACCCAGCACGCGCTTGCCGTCAAGTACCGCCGTGACCTGCTCCAGGCTCAGGCTGTTGTTCTCGATCGCCAGCGATGCCTGGATGGTGCGGATGCGGTTGTCGCGGCGCAACTGTGGCGCCAATGCAGCATCAGCCGACACCGACCAGCGCCCCAGCAACTCGCTGATCTGCGCGACCAGATTGAGTGCAGTCGTGGAAATCTGGAAGGGAGGCTGATAGCGATGGGGCATGAGAAGTTGCTTCAATATCCTGTATGTGCGCGCGTGATTACCGGTGTTACCAGCGCTGATTCGGATGCCACGAAGTTTTGACTTCCTGCATCGTACCAGCGGCTCGCAGCACTTCACGACGCGAGGTCATGGAATGAGTGGAAGGTAGATCGGCTTGCTGGTCTGGCTGTTCTCAAACAGGCTACCGATGAGGCATAAATGGCTGCACAAAAAAGCCCCGCGATGCGGGGCTTTTTTGTGCGATGGCTGGAGCAGCGGGATCGACGTGGATGACCGGCTTCGTCGTTGAAGTGCGATTCCCGCCTTCGCGGGAATGACGGCACGTGGAGATGACGGCTCGCGCGGATGTGCTGTCTTTCTTGTGCTGCCTATCAGGCAAACGGATCGTCCAGCACGATGGTGTCGTCACGATCCGCACCGGTAGCGACCAACGCCAAACGACAGCCGGAGAGCTCTTCCACCGCGCGCAGGTAGGCGCGGGCTGCGGGCGGCAGTTTGTTCCAGTCGCGGATGCCGGCGGTGGATTCTTCCCAGCCGGGGAATTCCAAGTAGACCGGCTTGCACTCGTCCCAGCCGTCGGCGTCGAGCGGGGCCAGTTCGCGGCGCTTGCCGCGGTATTCGTACGCAATGCAGACCTTGATGGTTTCCAGGCCGTCGAGCACGTCGAGCTTGGTGATGGCCAGGCCGTTGATGCCGTTGATCTGGGTGGCGCGCTTGAGCGCGACCAGGTCGATCCAGCCGCAGCGGCGCGGGCGGCCGGTGCTGGCACCGAACTCGTTGCCGACCTTGCGCAGGCGTTCGCCCATTTCGTCCTTGAGCTCGGTGGGGAACGGGCCGCTGCCGACGCGGGTTGCATAGGCCTTGCAGATGCCCAGCACGTAGTCGATGTCGCGCGCGCCCACGCCGGTGCCGGCGAGTGCGCCGCCGATGGTGGTGTTGCTGGATGTGACGTAGGGATAGGTGCCGTGGTCGATGTCGAGCAGTGCACCCTGTGCGCCCTCGAACAGGATGTTGCCGCCGTCCTTACGCACGTCGTGCAGGATGGTGGCGACGTCGTCGACCATCGGGCGGATGTACTCGCCCCAGGCCAGCGCATCGTCCAGTACCTTCTGGTAATCGACCGGCTCGACCTTCAGCCACTGGGTGAGGATGAAGTTGTGGTAGTCGACGGCGGTCTTGATCAACGCCGGCAGCTCGTGCGGATACATCAGGTCGGCCACGCGCACGCTGCGGCGGGCAACCTTGTCCTCGTACGCCGGGCCGATGCCGCGGCCAGTGGTGCCGATGGCCTTGCCCCCAGCGGCGATCTCGCGCGCCTTATCAACGGCGATGTGGTACGGCATGATCAGCGGCGTGGCGGGGCTGATCTTGA
>Ga0302220_10000472_pt1 | contig 34710 bp, 34 predicted proteins | sample II_Palsa_E1_3_FD_194572 | JGI IMG/M metagenome (GOLD analysis project Ga0302220, IMG submission 194572) | Peat permafrost microbial communities from Stordalen Mire near Abisko, Sweden - II_Palsa_E1_3 | ecosystem: Environmental > Terrestrial > Soil > Palsa > Peat permafrost | place: Sweden...
TGCCGCTCGCATCGCGCGAGCGGCACGGCTCAACGCCGACTGACCTCATACGGGAGACACCATGGACAATCTACCGATCATCGACCCGCATCATCATCTCTACGATCTCAAGACTGGCGTCTACCCCTGGTTGCAGGGGCCGATGCTCGAGCGCGTATTCGGTGACTACTCCGCGATCCGCAAGGATTACCTGATCGACGATTTCCTCGCCGATATCAAGAATCAGAATGTCGTGAAAACGGTCCATCTTCAGGTCGAATACGATCACAACGATCCGGTGTCCGAAACGCGCTGGCTTCAGAAAGTTGCCGACGCTCACGGCTATCCGCACGGCATCGTCGCGTTCGCGGACCTCGCTGCGCCAAACGCGCAGGCGGTGATCGAGGAACACTGTCAGTTCGCGAACGTGAGGGGCATTCGCCAATGCCTGAATTTCCACCGCGATCAAGTGAAGACGTTTATCGGCAACCCCCACCTGATGGATGATCCGCAATGGCGTCGCGGTTACGCACTGCTCAAGCGCCACAACTTGTCGTTCGACTTGCAGCTTTACTACAAGCAGATGGAAGAGGCGCTGGCTCTCGCGCGGGCCTTTCCCGATACGCCGATGGTCCTTAACCATACCGGCATGCCGGTTGACCGGACGCCTGAGGAGATCGAAGGCTGGAAACAGGGGATGAAATCGCTGGCTTCGGCGGACAACGTGTACTGCAAGATATCCGGTCTGGGGATGGGCGACTGGAAATGGACGGTGGATAGCATTCGTCTGTTCGTTCTGCACGCGATTGAAGCGTTCGGCGTGAATCGCTGCATGTTTGCGAGCAATTTCCCGGTCGACAAGCTGTTCAGCAGTTATGACACGGTGTTCGACGCGTTCAAGGCGATCACGCGTGATTTCTCCGCCGACGAACGGGGCGCGCTGTTTCACGACAATGCGGAGCGGGTCTATCGGCTCTGACAATCGTTGAAGATCGACGACACCCCTGGCCGTGGGAAACGGGTATTGGCTTGATATAGTGTCGTCATAGCAGCCGAATGATCAATCAGATGCTCGTTTTCTCTTCAGACTTTTTCCCCTTACGCTCCGCACGGACAACAGGATCAAGCCATGCGGTTCGTTCATAAAATCAGGTCCCTTGAACGGGAAAGCGTCTTCCGTGATGGGTCCGAGAAGCGGCTGTTCTGGCGCAGCTCAGCTATCGGCCTGCGTCATCTCGCCATTTGGGTGCAGGTTTTCGGCATCGTTGGCTGGATGCTATCCCGCGTTTTCACGAATCCTGGTGCTACGTTTGACCGAACGTATACCGCCATCGCATTCATCGGGATGCTCATCGGCGCGGCCACGACGCATTTCGCGCGTCACGCGTGGCTCGTTTCGATTGGCTGTTTTGTGTGCGCCGCGGCAGTCGCATTCGGCTTTCACAATAACGCCAGTGGATCACTGGATCCTGACTTCTGGGTCCTGCCCATGGGCATTTTGATGACCGTAGGCATGGCGCCGGTGTTCGCCGATTACTATGGCTATCTTGCTAGCGCTATTGCTGTCTGGTTCATCATTTCGTACGGCAGGGTTGGATTCCTCACCGATTCGCCAGACTCGGGCTGGATCATTCTGTTTATCGTCTCGGGCAGCGCGCTGGGCTTGCTGCTCAACTTCCTTTTCGTGCGGGAAAGGAAAAGAACCTTCCTCGTTCAAAGAGAGCTGGTCAAGCTGGCGTTCAAAGATTCGCTGACAGGGATCGACAATCGGCGAAGCTTGATGGAGGCCATGCCCGATTATCACGCGCGCTCCGCCACGAATGATTTCTATCTGCTGCTGATCGATATCGACAACTTCAAACTCATCAACGATACCTCGGGCCACGACGTTGGAGACGAGGTATTGGTGGCCGTGGCCGCTATCATCGAGCGGCACGCGCAGGCGCATGCCCACGGCCGCCTCGGAGGCGAGGAATTCGGCGTGGTGTTCGCAGGGAAAGAGGGTGCGGCGTGCGCGTTGGCGAGGCAGCTTTGCGAGAGTGTTGCGACACTCCGCATTTCGACGCATGTCGTGACGGTCAGCATCGGGATATCCCGATTCAGCGAGACAATGACTATCGCGGAGATCTTCAAGGTGGCTGACGAGGGTCTTTACGAGGCCAAGCGGCTTGGCAAGAATCGGTATGTTTTGGGTTCCGGAAAGGTTGGCAAGTCTCATGTAATGCATCGCGCACGGTGAGCTACACTTCAGTCCATCGGATCCGACGTAGAAAAAAGGCGACATAGGAGACTGCAGCATGGACCTGTTCATGTCGATGGAGGCCTTTGTGCGAGCCGCGGAGGCGCAGAGTTTCGCCAATGCCGCACGCCAGTTGGGCGTGGCGAAGTCCGTCGTGACGTCGCGCGTCAAGCAGCTGGAAGACCACTTCGGCGTACCGCTCTTTCACCGTTCCACGCGCGCGGTCCGATTGTCCGAACTCGGCGAAACCTATTATCGCGAGTGCGTCGAACTGGTCAATCGCGCTCATGAACTGTCCGGGCGCTCGCGCGGAGAGCCGCATTCGCTGTCTGGCACGCTCAACATCCATGTGCTACCCGGCTTCGCGCTGGGCCATTTTTCGCAGGCGCTGATCGAATTCCGCGAAACCTACCCGCGCGTCGAGTTCGTCGTGACCGTCAACGATCGCGTCATCGATCCGGTCCAGGAGGGCTTCGATCTCGCGCTGCAAATCTATCCGCCTGCGTCGAATCTGCTGGTCGAGCGACGCCTGTTCCCGGTGCGGGGCGTGCTGTGTGGCGCTCCGGGCTACCTGAAGGAAGAACCGGTCATCGAGACGCCACTCGACCTGCTGCGTCACGACTTTGCCTGCTATTCGTACTACCCGTGGGGTGACAAGTGGCCACTGATGAAAGGCAACGATACCTTCGAAATTGCACTTAATCCGGTGCTTAAAAGTAATAGCGTTCATCTGCTGCTCGAGTTCGCGCGGGCTGGCGCAGGCGTCGTCTACCTGCCTACTATGGTCGCCGCCGCCGATCTGCTCGAACGGCGTCTCGAACGTGTCCTGCCGGACTACGCGGCGCCGCCGCTATGGCTCTCCGCCGTCTATCCCGCCTCGCACCGTTCGACCACCAAGGTCAAGGCGTTTGTCGATTTCCTGCGCGCCCGCTACCTGCAGGAGCCGCCGTGGGACCGGGCGCTCGGCATTACGCCGCCGGACGACGACACGAAGAGCGTCGGCGAAGAGCTGGCCGAAGAGTGAACCAGCCGCCGTGGCCCTCTCCGGGGTAGCCCCCAGGTAGTTTCCCTAGCAGGTTTTTGCCGCACTCATGGTTTGTGATTCCCGAACCTCAGATCATTGCTGTTGTGCCGGTCGCCACTTAATCTTGGATGCAAGCAACGCATTCACAGACACATGGAGGCAGACATGCAACAGACCTGGTTCGGCAGCCTGGACAATTATCGTAAGGGCTCCATCGAAATCATCAAGGGCAAACCGGAGCATTACGCGATGTCGAACGTGTTCGAAGTCGCGAGCCGCGCAGCGCCCTACGAGAAAGTCGTCGTCGGCAAAAATCTCAAGTACGTGATCGAAGCGCTGCGCGCCGAAGGGGCGTCGCCGTGGTTCGCTGCAGCGCACGATGAGTTCGCCGTGGTGCTGGACGGCGAAATCGACGTGCACTTCATCAAGCCGTCGGACGGACCGCTTGTCGATGCGCAAACCGAAGGCACGGTGCGTCTCGACGGCCAACCCTCCGGGCAGGTGATGGGCTATGTGCGCCTTAGGCGCGGCCATCAGGCGCTGCTGCCCGCGGGCGCAGCCTACCGGTTCGAAGCGGTGACGAAGGGCGTCGTGCTCGTGCAGACGATTCTTGGACGCAACTCGGTCGAAAAGTGGGCCGATATCTGCATCCAATGAGCGACTCGCATCCCGTCACTCTTTCACACCATCGCTCATCTTCGATCTTCCTGGAGTCAATCATGGACAACAAAGTAACCGGACTGCAAAACGTTACCGCGAGCGAGCCCGATCCGGTCACGGGCTACCGCATCTTCCGCCTCGGCGACTTCGAATTTAGCCGCGACGCCTACTTCGCCACGATCAAGTGGCCGGCGAAAGGCCAGGATCGCTCGCACCAGATGCATGCCGACGATTTCCTGCGCGCAATGATGCGCGACGTCGCGTGGGGCTTCTTTTACGGCTGGGTCAATTTCGACGAAGTGATCGGCACCCGCAACCACTATGGCAAGGTCGACATGTACGCGGGAGCCTACAACGCGAACTTCAAGGAGGCGGGCGTCGACCATATGCAGCAGTTCGACACGCCGATCATCATGGCTACCTTCAAGGCGATTCTGAAGGACTGGGTCAACGAAGGCTTCGATCCGTTCGCGGCGCCTGAAGAAACGGGGTCGGCGTTCGGCACCAAACACGGTGACAACATCGCGGCAATCGAACGCACGCGCATTGCGACGAAATGCATGCCTGGCATTGAAGGCGATTCGCCGCTGCGCGACGATCTGCCGGTGAACCGCCAGTTCGCCGATGTCGCGCAGGACGAACCCGAAATTCACGCTGAGCCGGGTTTTGAAGGCGTGCTGCACGCGTTCAGTCTCTTCAAGTATCTGTCGCGTTCGGATGTGACGTGGAATCCGTCCGTTACTTCGGTGTGCCAGCAAAGCCTGTTTTGCCCGACCACCGAAGAATTCGTCCTGCCGGTGTTTCACGGCAACGACCGCGTGGAGTGGTTCCTGCAACTGTCCGACCAGATCATCTGGGACGTGGCAGACAAGGATAGCGGCGAGCCGCGGGCGCGCATCACGATGAATGCAGGCGATATCGCCGCGATGCCGGCCGATATCCGCCACAAAGGCTACTCGCAGAAGCGCTCGATGCTGCTGGTCTGGGAGAACGCCACGCCTGATCTGCCGAAGCGCTACGAGAGCGGCGAATTGTCGCCGTATCCGATCCAGATCTAAGCCTTTCGGCATCTCCCGGTTTGAGACGAACGGCGCCAGACTGCTGGCGCCGCGGGAGATGTCACGTCCAGGTTTTACTTGCGCGGGACTGACATGCAAACGCAACTCTTCATTGGCGGCCGCTTCGTGCCGGCTGCAAACGGCGAAACGCTCGCCACCCTGAACCCTCACGACAACTCGGTTATAGCCGAAGTGGCGATGGCGGGCCATGCCGACATCGACCGCGCGGTGGCCGCTGCGAAAGCGGCGTTTCCGAAGTGGAGCAAGCTCGCGGCGATGGAGCGTGGACGTTTGCTGCTCAAGCTCGCCGACGCGATCGAAGCGAACGCGGATGAGCTCGCCCGGCTCGAATCGATCGATACAGGGCATCCGATTCGCGACACGCGCAATCTCGACGTGCCGCGTACCGCCGCGACGTTCCGCTACTTCGGCGGGATGGCCGACAAATTCGAAGGCTCAGTGATTCCGGTCGAGCAGGGCTTTCTAAACTATCTGATGCGTGAGCCCGTGGGTGTTGTGGGCCAGGTGGTGCCGTGGAATTTTCCGCTGATGTTCACGAGCTGGAAGATGGCGCCGGCGCTCGCGGCAGGCAACTGCGTAGTGATGAAGCCGGCTGAACTTACGCCGTTATCGAGTCTCGCGATTGCCGAGCTGATGGCCGAGGCGGGCTTTCCTGAGGGCGTCGTCAACGTGCTGCCTGGGCTGGGTCACGTGGCCGGCCAGTACATCGCGGAACATCCGGAGATCAGCAAGGTCGCCTTCACGGGTTCGACGGCGGTGGGACGCAAGATCGTCCAGGCGTCGAGTGGCAACCTCAAGAATGTGCAACTCGAACTCGGCGGCAAAGGCGCGAACATCGTGTTTGGCGACGCGAACATCGAAGCGGTCGTGCAGGGCTCCGCGTTTGGCATTTTCCATAACCAGGGGCAGGCCTGCATCGCGGCGTCGCGCATGATCGTGCATGAATCAGTCGCCGATGAAGTGCTCGAAAAACTGATCGCCTTGAGCCGCACGATCCGCATCGGCGATCCGCTCGATCCGGCCACCGAGATGGGGCCGCTTACCTCGCGTCAGCATCGCGACCGCGTCCTGTCGTATGTGGATATTGCCCGTGAGCAGGGCGGCCGGGTGCTGGCGGGTGGCAAGGCGCCGGATGCGGCGGCGCTCGCAAACGGCTGCTATGTCGAGCCGACCATCGTCGAGGCAAAGCCTGCAGATCGTGTGTCGCAGGAAGAGGTGTTCGGCCCGTTCATGGCTGTCACCACTTTCCGTACCGACGAGGAAGCGCTCGCCATTGCCAACGGCACCGAGTACGGCCTTGGCGCAGGACTGTGGACCCGCGATCTGCAGCGTGCCCATCTGGTAGCCCGCGAGCTGCGCGCCGGCATGGTGTGGATCAACAGCTACAAACGCGTGAGCCCGGGTTCGCCTTTCGGCGGGGTGGGCGCGAGCGGCTATGGCCGCGAGATGGGCTTCGAAGCAATGCGCGAGTACACGCAACCCAAGTCGGTCTGGGTCAACGTGGATGCGCAGATTCCTCCTTATTACCCGCGTTGAATCGCCATGGATCCGTTCGTGTACAACGGCCTGCCGACGCGCGTGATCTTCGGTGTGGGCAGCCTTGATCAGCTTGGCCGCGAGATTGAATTGCTCGGCGCGACGCGGGCGCTTGTACTGTCGACCCCGCAGCAGCGTGACCAGGCCGAAGCGCTTGCGACGCAACTGGGGTCGCGAGCGGCGGGTGTGTTCGCCGAAGCGGTGATGCATGTGCCGGTGGAAACGGCGCGCAAGGCGCGTGACTATGCGGCAGCGGTGGGCGCCAATTGTGCGATTGCGATTGGTGGCGGCTCGACCACGGGCCTCGGCAAGGCCATTGCGCTGGAAACCGCGCTGCCGATCCTTGCGATTCCCACCACTTACGCAGGCTCGGAAATGACGCCGATCTACGGGCTCACCGAAGGCGGCGTGAAGCGAACCGGGCGCGATATGCGTGTGCTGCCGAGCACCGTGATCTACGATCCGGCGCTTACGACGTCGCTACCGCCTGCGCTCTCGTTGACGAGCGGGATCAACGCGATCGCCCATGCAGCTGAAGGGTTGTACGCACAGGACGCGAATCCGGTAGTGAGCCTGATGGCGGAAGAGGGCATCAGGGCGCTTGGACAGGGCCTGCCGCAAGTCATGCGTAAGCCCGACGATCTCGAGGCGCGCGCGGACTGCCTGTATGGCGCATGGCTGTGCGGCGCGGTGCTCGGCAGCGTGGGCATGTCCCTGCATCACAAGCTATGTCACACGCTGGGTGGCACGTTCAATCTGCCGCACGCGGAAACGCACACGATTGTGCTACCGCACGTGCTTGCCTACAACCGGCATGCGGCGCCTGCAGCGATGCGGCGCATAGCGCGCGCGCTGCACGCTGACGACGCCGCTCAAGGTGTCTTCGATCTAGCGCGCGAGCACGGCGCGCCGATCGCGTTGAAGGAGATCGGCCTCACCGCTGGGGATCTCGACATCGCGCTCGATCTTGCACTCAAGAATCCGTACTGGAACCCACGCATGGTCGAGCGGGTGCCGTTACGCGCGCTGCTCGAAGCGGCGTTTGAAGGGCGACGGCCAACGTAGTGGCCAAATGCGCGGTTGACGCAGCACAAAGCGCAGACGCACATAAACATACATAAATACCGGAGACAGGCATGGACGAGTTCAACTTCGAAGCCGGACGGCGCCGCTTCATCAGGCTAGCAGCAGGTGGCGCACTCGCTGCCGCGACACCTGTACTGACACCGCGCGTTTTCGCCGCCAATCCACGCACGCTGAAGATCGGCTACGTATCGCCGCAAACCGGGCCGCTCGCGCCGTTCGGAGAGGCAGACCGCTTCACGATCCAGCAGATGCAAACCGAGCTGAAAAACGGCATCGTGATAGGCGGCAAGCCGTATCCCGTGTCGATCCTCGTCAAGGACAGCCAATCGAATCCGAATCGAGCGGGCGAAGTCGCAAACGACCTGATCCTCAAGGAAAAGGTCGACATCATGCTCGTGTCCGGCACGCCTGAAACCGCGAATCCGGTCAGCGACGTTTGCGAGATCAACGAGACGCCATGCGTGTCGACCGTGGTGCCGTGGCAACCGTGGTTCTTCGGCAGAAAGGGCGACCCGAAAAAGGGCTTCCGCTTCACGTATCACTTCTTCTGGGGCCTCGAAGACGTGATTACTGTGTACACCGGCATGTGGCAATCGGTGCAGACCAATCGCAGCGTAGGCGGCCTGTTCCCGAACGACGGCGACGGCAATGCATGGGGCGACGCGAAACTCGGCTTTCCGCCCGTGCTGGCGCAAAAAGGCTTCACGCTGAAAGATCCGGGCCGCTTCCAAAGCATGACGCAGGATTTCTCCGCGCAGATTTCCACATTCAAGCAGGCGAATGCGCAGATCGTAACCGGCGTGGTGATTCCCCCCGACGCCAAGAATTTTCTGGTGCAGGCGCGGCAGCAAGGTCTGAAGCCCAAGGTGATCTCGATCGGCAAGGCGCTGCTATTCCCGACCTCCATTGAAGCGTTAGGTGATCTCGGCGACGGTCTTTCTACCGAGGTGTGGTGGTCGCCGTCGCATCCATTCAAGTCGTCGCTCACGGGGCAAAGCGCCCAGCAGGTCGCAGCAGACTATGAGCGCGTGACGTCGAAGCAATGGACCCAGCCGATCGGCTTCGCCCACGCCTTGTTTGAAATTGCCGTGGATTCGCTCAAGCGTGCCAAGGATGTCGATTCGAACGAAGCGATCCGCGATGCCGTGGCGTCGACGAAACTCGACACGCTGGTGGGTCATGTCGCATGGGGTAGCGGCCCCGTCAAGAACGTCGCCAAAACGCCGCTGGTCGGCGGCCAATGGGTGAAAGGGCAGAAACACCCTTTCGATCTGGCGATCGTCAACAACCAGCTCGCGCCGATGGTGCCGATTTCCGGCCCGCTCAAGCTGATTGCCTGACCTGACGGCAAAGGAGCATGGCCATGAACTGTGTCCTGAGACTCACCGGCGTGTCGAAACGCTATGGCGCGCTTCAGGTGACCGACAACATGAGCTTCGCGGTCGAGCGCGGCGAGACCTACGGCATCCTCGGCCCGAATGGCGCCGGCAAGACCACGCTGTTCAATCTGGTCAGTGGTGACGTGCGTCCCGATCAGGGCAGCGTCGAATTCGACGGTGCCGACGTCGGTCAACTACCGCCGCATCGCCGGTGCGTGGCCGGGATTGGCCGCTCGTATCAGGTGCCGCGGCCGTTCGGCGGCATGACTGTATTCGAAAACCTGCTGGTCGGGGCGACCTTCGGCGGCAGGTTGACCGAGCACGCGGCCTATGACGTCTGCGTCGACGTGCTCGAACGCACGGGCCTCAAGGCGCGCGCCAACCAGCTCGCCGGGACACTCGCGCTACTCGACCGCAAGCGTCTCGAACTGGCGCGTGCCCTCGCTACGAACCCGCAATTGCTGTTGCTGGACGAGATCGCGGGCGGCCTGACCGAACCGGAAACGCACGAACTCGTCGACGAAATTCGCCGCGTCAAGGAGCACGGCGTGACGATCGTGTGGATCGAACACGTGGTACACGCTCTGCTCGCGGTGGCGGACCGCCTGCTTGTCATCAACTTCGGCAAGAAGCTCGCTGAGGGCCTTCCTGATGTGGTGATGGACGACCCCGAAGTGCGGCGTGTTTATCTTGGACTGGAGGCGTGATCATGTCGGCTCTGTTGGAGACGCGCGGCCTGACCGCGTTTTACGGCGACTTTCAGGCGCTGTTCGGTATCGACGTCACCGTTGCGCAAGGAGAGGTCATCGCGCTGATCGGCTCGAACGGCGCGGGCAAGTCGACCTTCCTCAAGTCAGTGGCTGGCTTGCTGCGCACCCGTGCCGAACAGATCGTGTACCGGGGCGAACCCGTCGGTGGTGCGGCTGCGGCGAGCATCGTCGGCAAGGGAATTGCGCTGGTGCCGGAGGGGCGGCGGCTGTTCGCCAGCCTCACGGTTGAGGAAAACCTGCTGCTCGGCGCATATTGCAAACGGCCTGGACGCTGGAATCTGCAAAGCATCTATGCGCTTTTCCCTGCCTTGCAGGAGCGTCGTCATCACGCCGCTACGGCATTGTCCGGCGGTCAGCAGCAGATGGTGGCGATTGGCCGTGCATTGATGAGCAATCCTGATCTGCTGATGTGCGACGAACTCTCTCTCGGCCTTGCACCGGTCATCGTGCGCGAGATTTATGCGGCGTTGCCCGCGATCGTCGCGGACGGCATGAGCGCCATCGTGGTCGAACAGGACGTCCAGCTCGCGCGCCGTGTCTCTTCGCGCTTCTATTGCTTTCAGGAGGGGCGTGTCTCGCTATCGGGTCTCTCTGCGCAGGTATCCGACGAAGCGATTACTCAAGCCTACTTTGGAGTGGTCACATGAATACGTTGATCAACATCATCGTGCAAGGTGTGCTGCTGGGCGCGCTGTATGGGTTGTTTGCAATGGGACAGTCGCTGGTATTCGGTGTGATGCGATTGACCAACACGGCGCACGGCGATTTCATCGTGCTGCTGGTGTTCGTATTGTTCGCGCTGACCGGCTTCGCGCACCTGCCGCTCGCCGTCGCGCTCATTCTCCTGCTCGGTATCGCGTTCGGCGCGGGTTATGCGGTGCAGTACGCCATCCTCAACCGCGTCAGCAGCCGCGATCCGCTGCCTTCGCTGATCGTCACCTTCGGCCTTTCGATCGTGATCCAGAACGTGCTGCAGCAGGTCTTTTCCGCCGATCCGCGCTCGGTGGCGACGGGCAGTTTCGAATCGCAAAGCATCACGGTCGCACCCGGCATCACGCTCGGTTACCTGCCACTTGTGACGTTGGCCGCCACCGTGGTGCTGGCCTTCGCGATGCAGTGGCTGTTCGGCCGCACGCCACTGGGCCGCGCGTTCCGTGCCACTTCCGATGACCGCGAGATCGTGCAGCTGATGGGGGTCTCCTACCGCAGGACCTATGCGTTGGCAATGGGCATCGCGTTTGTGCTGATCGCGGTCGCAGCGGCGCTGTATTCGATGCGCACGGCCGTTTCGCCTACAGACGGTCCCGCATTGCTCCTGTACGCGTTCGAGGCTGTGATCATCGGTGGCATGGGGTCGTTCTGGGGCACGTTTCTTGGCGGCATGGCACTGGGCATCGCGCAGCAGGCAGGCTTTTACTTCGATCCCGGTTGGGGCATCTGGCTGGGGCATATCGTGTTCCTCGCCGTGCTGGTGATACGGCCGCAGGGCTTGCTGCCCAAAACCGCATAGAGGCTTCGACATGAACACGCTATTGAACCGTCCTGCAGCTTCAGCGAGTTTCGAAGTGCGGCGCGCCACGCGGGCGAGCCGGGTCGCTGTGCTCGTCCTGCTGGTAATCGCGCTCGCGGTAGCAAGCGCCCCATGGTGGGCCGGGCGCGATGCATTGCACGACTTTGTGCAACTGGCCTCGTACCTGGTCTTCGCGATGATGTGGAATCTGCTGGCCGGATACGGCGGCATGGTATCGATCGGGCAGCAGGCCTTTTTCGGCATTGGCGGCTACGGCATGCTGATTCTCGCGAACTATTGCGGCGTCTCGCCGTTTGTCGCGGTACCGCTCGCCGCCGTGATTGCCACTGTGGTCGCGGTTCCGGTCTCGCTAGTAGCGTTTCGCCTCGAAGGCGGCTACTTCGCGATCGGCACGTGGGTCATCGCAGAGGTCTTTCGCCTGACGATCGCCAACGTCTCCGTGCTCGGCGGTGGTTCGGGCACCAGCTTGACTGCACTGCAGGATGTGCCGCGTGCGCTGCGCGAGTCGCTCACGTTATGGCTCGCGCTTGCCATCGTGGCGGCTGCGGTTGGTCTGCTCTACGTATTTTTGCGCTCCAAAGCCGGACTTTCCTTGACGGCGATGCGCGACAACGCGGTCGCGGCGAGCAGTCAAGGCGTCGATGTGAAGCGCGCGCGGCTGTTCGTCTATCTGGTGTCGGCATGCGGCACGGCGCTCGCTGGCGGCTTGTATTTCTTAGGCAACCTGCGCATTTCACCTGACGCCGCATTCTCGGCGAACTGGACCGCTTTCGGCATCTTTATCGTGTTGATTGGCGGGCTAGGGACGCTCGAGGGACCCATTCTGGGTGCGCTGATATTTTTTGTCCTGAACAAGTTTCTGTCCGACTACGGTACCTGGTATCTGATCGGACTCGGTGCGCTCGCCATTCTGGTGACGATGTTCTTTCCGCAGGGCTTGTGGGGCTTCGTGTCGCGCCGTTTTGGCTTACAACTCTTTCCGGTGGGCCGGCGCGTCGTGTTCCTCGACGATGAAACTTCCGCACGACCGGCTACGGACGACGTGACAAAGGCCCTCAACACGTCGTCGGCGGCCCATCGCGCATGAGAGGGGGAATGATGACCTCAACGAATCACGCGCCGTCGCACGGCGGTCTGTGCGCACTCGGGGACGTGCCCGACGGCGGTGGCCTTGAACTGCCGCCCGAGTGTGCCGGTGTACCAGGCATCGTCGTATTGCGTCGCGGCGACGAGGCTTGGGCCTATCGCAACGTCTGCCCACATTTTTCGATTCCGCTGAACTACGAGCCGAATACGTTCTGGACTTACGACGCCGAGTGGGTGATGTGCGCACACCACAGCGCGATGTTCCGGTTCGAAGATGGCGCATGCATGGACGGCCCATGCGAGGGCGCGGCGCTGACGCCAGTCGTCATTCGCATCGAGCGAGGGCAGGTATTCATTGACGCAGAAAAATCAGGAGACATCTCATGAGTGACATTCCACGCAAATCCGCGACGCCTGTCAAAGCCGAGCGATTCGATGGTGTATTCGACATGGTGATAGTGGGCGCGGGTGCGGCAGGTCTCGCTTGCGCGCTGTTTGCCGCATGGCAGGACAACAAGGTCCTGCTGCTGGAAAAAGCGGCTGACCTGGGCGGTACCGCGAAGAAGGCGGCGTTCTGGTACTGGGTGCCCAACAACCGGCCGATGCGCGAACTCGGTATCGAAGACAGCAGAGAGGACTGCATACGCTATATGGCGAGGCTGTCGCGGCCGGAGACCTATAGTCCGGATCTGCCGCGCTTTGGCATGACGCAGTGGGAGTTCGACATGTGCGCGGCGATTTACGACAATGCGTCTCCCGCCGCCGAGCTGCTCGCCGAGAAGGGAGCGCTTGAGTACCGTCACTGTCCCGAGGTAACCGATTACTGGGCCGAATTGCCCGAAGACAAGGCACCCAAGGGGCGTGTGCTGTTGCCCAAAGGGGCTTGCGATTCGATGTCCGACGGCGGCGCGGTGGCAGTCCGTTCGATGTCCGAAGCGGCACGCCGGGCGGGCGTGGAAATCCGCACGAATTGCCGCGTTCAGCGGCTCATCGTCGATGACAGTGGCGCGGTGACGGGGGTCGAGGCTGATATTGCAGAGCACGGAGCGATTACGTTCAAGGCGCGCAAAGCGGTGATCTTCGGCACAGGTGGCTTTACGCACAACAAGACGATGCGCAAGAATTTCCTGAGCGCGCCGGTTTTCGGCGGCTGTGCGGCACGCAGCAACGAGGGCGATTTCGTCCCGATCGGCACCGCGGTGGGGGCGGAGCTGCGCAACATGAACTATGCGTGGATGTGTCCGATCGTTCTCGAGAAAGCCTTGAACGACGATCCGAGCCTGGTCGGGACGTTTTCGCCATCGGGCGATTCAATGATTTACGTGAACCGGCACGGCAAACGGGTCACCAATGAAAAGCTTGCCTACAATGAATCGGCGCAGGCGTTTTTCAGCTGGGATCCGGCAACCTCGCAGTATCCCAATCTAGTTCTTGCTGCGATCTGGGACTCGCGCAGTCAGCGGTATTCGGCGAGCACCGAGTATGGGCGTTTCATCGTGCCCGAAGGTGTCAACGATGCTCATGTGATCAAAGGCGATACGCTAGCCGAACTGGCGCAAAAGATCCGTGAGCGGGTGGCGCAACTGGCTCCGCAAATCGGCAACCTGAACTTCGGCGACGACTTCGAAGCCAATCTGCCGGCAACGGTCGAGCGCTTCAACGAGTTTGCGGAGTGCGGCAAGGACCTCGACTTCCAGCGCGGCGAGCGGCCCGTCGAACTTCTTTTCAACGGCCCGGCCGCCGCCGAACCGTCGGCGCCGAATCCGACCATGTATCCGCTGGCCGACAACGGGCCTTACTATGCCGCGCTGCTAACAGGCGGCAACCTCGATACAAAGGGCGGTCCGGTAACCAATCCCAACGGACAGGTGCTCGATCATATGGGCACTGCGATTGTGGGTCTGTATGGCGTCGGCAATTGCGTTGCATCGGCGTCGGCACGTGCCTATTGGGCGGGCGGGGCCACGCTGGGTCCCATTCTGGCGTTCGCGTATCTCGCGGCGCACTGCGCGCACAAAGAGCTGCCGCGCTGAAACCGTCAGCACTTCCCGCTTGTGGATTAGACCGCAAGCGACCCTTATCCGCGCAGCCGAGAAACAGGAAACGATCATGGCACTTACCATCCAAACGATGACCGACGAGCAGCGAAAGTCGGTCGCTATTGAGTATCTAAAAGCATTCGACAACGGCGGTGTGACCTCGACAGGCGGCAGCATCCTTGAGCTGTTCGCTGACGACGCCCAGGTGTTCTTCCCGAAGTGGGGTCTCGCGAGCGGCAAGGATCAGATCGGCAAGCTGTTCGGTGATGTCGGTGGCACACTGAAGTCGATCACCCACCACTATGCGCACTTCAACTGGATTTTCTCCGGCAGCGATGTGGTGGTATGCGAAGGCACAAGTCACGGCGAGCACCGCGACGGTCAATGGCGCGCCGGCGTGCCGGCATGGGGCGCCGGGAACTGGTGCGATGTGTTCGAGATTCGCGACTGGAAGATCCGGCGCGTCTACATCTACCTCGATCCGGACTACGCGGGGCGTGATACGACACGCTACCCGTGGCTTGGCAAGGACTAACCGTATTGCTGCGTCCGGTTCGGACAATTGCTTTCGAATATCGGACAAGCGTGCGCGGACCTAACCCGCGCACGCTTACGTGCGTTCAATTCATCGGACCACGAAGCAGCCCGGTTGAACGAAAATCGAAACTCGTTGTCCGGTTGGCCGCGTGCGCCAGGTTTATATTCGGCCATTGCGCAATCCTGTTCGCGCATCCTAAGACGCATGCTATTTGTTACGCGGCTTCGATATCTTGATGCGACCGCGGAGCTACTTCATTCATTGCCTTCCTGCGGGCTTCGAGCAGGACCCCAAAAAATCGGAGCATCCGGTAAACCACAGGACACGCAGCGCATTCGATTGCGCTGCGATGGACGGATACTGGGTCAGACTTCTGACCCATGAGGTCATTCCTGTATCCAGCCTATTCCGGAGACTCTTTCATGCTTCAACTCCGCCTTACTTCCCTTAAGGCCCTTGCAACAGTTGGTTTAGCGGTTGCTCTGATCGACGTCGCTCCCGCTTTTGCCCAGACGTCCGACGCAATCGGCGCGGCCCCGCCTGCTGCATCCACACCGAAGCAGATTCGCAAGGCCCAACGCAAGGCCGCGCGGGCGAAGAAGAATGCCGAGCTCAAAACGCTTGAGAAGAACGGCTATCAACCGGGCGGCGACCTGACCAGCTATCCGCAGAACCTGCAAAACGCAGAGAACAAGTCGGTGGCCAAGCCGAGCAACAGCGTGCCCGCTTCGGGGCAGTGAAACGGATCAATCTGGCGACGATGCTTGCGCTTCGTATCAGGCGCATCAAGCCAGTGTGACTTTGATAGGGAGTTGAAACACATGCATTGGATCGTTTACTGCATCGACAAGCCCGGAGCGTTGGCGCTTCGCGAGTCGAATACCCCGAAGCATCGTGCGTATCTGGAAACCCGGCCGATCGAGCTTGTCACGTCCGGCCCATTGATGGACGACGCGGGCGAGACGAAGATCGGCAGCTTCTTTCTGGTGGAAGCGCAAACGCGCGACGAAGTGGAGACCTTTAATCGTAACGACCCACTCTTTGCGCTCGGCCTGTGGAGCGAAATCAGAATTCACCGTTTCCTTCGGCGCGTCGGGTAAGCGGCTCGAGACAGCTTTGCGCAAATGCGTCGGAGGACGTGGTGTCCGGTGTTCGAGGTTGCCCGTTCAATGCTGTAGCTGAAGCCTCGCGACGCCGAGCGCCTCCTTGAGATACCCCCCCGGACGGCATAGCCCGTCGCTTGAAGCGGATGACCCGCATCGGAAGATTGGCGCGGGGCCATTGTTTTGTGTGCAATGCGCTCAACGCATCGCACATGAAGAAAAGAATTGGACTTGATGGTAAACGCGCGGTCTTTCCGGTCATAGCGATCGTGCGACGCGCCGATAGGCTTCTGTTTAAGACGAGTTGTGCATTAGCAAAGAGGAGACAAGTGTGAAATTCAATATCTCGCTTCGGTCGACGAGGACGGCAGCGATCGCAACGCTTTGCTCGCTGTGTCTTGTCGGCGCATGCGGCGCCACCGCAGCCGAGCCGGCAGCCACGCAGGAGGTGCTCGCGCCGCTGGAGACATCTTCAGTGAGTCTGGCCCAGGCGATGAAGCTGATCGAAACCGCCAGCGCCACGGCTCGTACGCACCATCTTGCGCTGAGCTTCGCGATAGTCGATCCAGGTGGCCATCTGATCGCTGCGGTGCGCATGGACGGGGCACCCTTTGCGAGCCTCGACTTCGCGCGCGGCAAGGCCTTCGCCTCCGTTGCACTCGGCGGACAGTCGGGCGCGACGCTCGAACAGCGTTTCAAGGACGACCCGTCGGAGTACAGCAATGTATCCGGCGCAGGCTATTACGCGCCCTTCCTGCCGGCGCGGGGCGTGCAGCCGATCTTCTCCGGTGGCCATCTGCTCGGCGCCATGGGTGCGAGCGGAGCACCTTCGGAAATCGACGAACAGGTGGTCAAGGGCGCAATCGAAGCGATCGGCGCGTCGACCACGCGATGACTCGCGCCGGTACATCTGCAATAAATAAGGAATACGCATGAAGAATGATGCACAACAAAATCGCGTTCCGCTCATCGCGGGAGATGCGACGGAGCCACGGAGCGCGACCACGATGGACGCAACCGCCTTGTGTCGCCGAAGCATGCTCAAGCTCGGCTTCGGTGCGGTGGCGGCAGGCGCATTTGGCTTTCCGCTTAGGGGCAACGCACAAAGCACGGCTATGCCGGGTCAGGGCGCTGGGCTGGCCTCCCCGGACGGCGCGCTGGTCAGACTGGTGCCGTCGGACGAGACCGTACGGGTGGGCCAGATGGAACCCGATACCGCGGTCGCCGCTGCCGTCAGATCAGGTGACACGGTGTGGTACGACGGCACGTGGACCAATTGGGGTAATGAAGCGAAGTACGGTATGACTTTCAAGGAGCGTGAGCCGATCCGCAAGAAGTATCCGAACGGCGCGTTTTCCCTGATCGGTCCAGTCGCAGTGGAGGGCGCCGAAGCGGGCGACCTGATCGAATGCCGGATGCTCAGCATGCGCCCGATCGATTGGGGCTGGAATTCGGCGCCGCCGGGCGTCGGGGCATTACCGCACGATTTCAAACCGTATCTGCGCTACCTGAAGTTCGACAAGGACCGCACGTCCGCAGCCTACGTGCCCGGTGTGAGCATTCCGTTGAAGCCATTCCAGGCCTACATCGGCACGCAGCCGCCGGGCGACAAACCCGTCAGCGCGAACCTCGCCGGCAATTACGGCGGCAACCTCGATTGCGCCGTGCTGGGTGTGGGGACGTCGATTTTCCTGCCGGTCCAGGTGCCGGGCGGCCGCGTCTGGACGGGCGGATCGATGGGCGCATCGGGTGAAGGCAACGTCGATCAGACTTCCATCGAGACGGCTTTCGAGGAAATGCGCATTCAATATGTGCTGCACAAGCGCGCGGCACTCAACGTTCCGATGGCGGAAACACCGGACCATTGGATCGGTTTCGGCTTTGCCGACACGCTCGACAATGCGTTGGTGGTCTGTTTGCGTCAGATGATTGGCTGGCTTTCCGCGGCGACAGGCATTGCGCCTGAGGACTGCTATGGCATCTTCAGCGTGGCGGGCAGCTTTCGCGTCACGCAGTACGCGAACCAGACCGGCACGGTGTACGCGACCTTTCCGCCCAAGGGCATTCACTGCATGCTGCCGAAGAACATTTTCTCGGCCGCGCTGCAGCAGCGTCTCTCGACGTTCACGCGAACCTGATTCCGTGAACTTAGGAGTACAGGTGGTTGGGTCGGACGCAAAAACAGCGGCTCAGTGCGGATCGCGCCCTGCGCATGCGAAGTAAGGAGATGATTTGATGGATGCCAAAGACAAGCAAACCGCGACGGCAGAGGAACCCATGCAACGACCAGGTTCCGGATGGTTGTGGGCGCTGTTGATATGTTTTCTGGTGATTGTCCTTGACGGGTTCAATACCACGTCGATTTCATTCGTCGTGCCGAAGCTGGCTGACGCGTGGCGTCTCGCACCTGCCCGCTTCACGCCGGTTTTCGTGGCGACGAACATCGGTGCGGCAATTGGATTCATGATCAGTGGTCCGCTTGCCCAGCGGGTCGGCAACCGGATCATCGGTCTCCTGAGTGTCGTGCTGTTCGGCGGCAGCACGCTGGCGACGATGTTCGCTACCGACATCGCCAGCCTGTCGGCGCTGCGCCTGATCGCAGCCATTGGCCTCGGCGGGGCGCTGCCGATCGCGATTACGGCGTCGGCCAGCATCATTGGCGCGAAACACAAAGTGGCGGCGTCGCTGCTGGTGACGACCGGCATGTCAGTGGGCGCAGTGATCGGCGGAGTGACAGGTGGCCCCCTTATGCGCGAGTTCGGTTGGCAAGCCATTTTCATCGTGGGCGGTGTGCTGCCGTTTGCGATGGTGCCGTCATTCTTCAGAATTCTGCCAACCGAGGGGAAGCGGTCCACGGCCGGTGTGGTCGCGCCGTCGTCCAACCCGTTCAAGGTGCTGTTCAAGGACGGGCTCGGCGTCTATACGTCCTTGTTGTGGACGTTCTCCTTCCTGATCTTCACGGATGTCTATGCGCTGCTGTTCTGGCTGCCTACGCTCCTCCCCAGCTTCGGCTTCGCGCCGGATCACGCATCCGTGGGTATGGCGGCCTTTAGCGTCGGTGGGCTGAGCGGCAACATCCTGATGACGATGGCCGTCGCCATGATGACGATCGCCGGCAAGCTCAGATTGAAGTCGGGACTGGCGTTCGGGGGCATGCTCGTAATCCTCAGCATTGCCGTGCTTAGCCAGATTGCGGTCGTACCGAGCCTTGCGCTGCTACTCATCGCGGTGATCGGAGCGGGGCTCGTCAACGGCATCATGGGCCAAACCGCACTCGCGGTTTCTTTCTATCCCACGGAAATACGCGCGACCGGCGTGGGTTGGGGGCACGCGGTCGGGCGGGTCGGCTCCTTCGTTGGACCAGCGATTGGCGGCGTGTTGCTGTCGAAAGGATGGCCTGCGCGCGAGATCGTTCTCACCGCCATGCTGCCCGCAGCGGCTGCGATTCTTGTGCTCGGTGCGCTCGCCTTGGCGGGCCGCAAAACCGCACAACGTTTCGACAGTCATGCGGTGGCCGAGCACTAAGCCATCTGCTGCTTCATTCCCTTGCTTTTACGTCATGGATAGACCTCGATCATGAAAATCATTGCTTATGCCGAAGCCGGCCATACCGCGTTGGGGGTTGTGACCAGCGCGACGCATTTTGTCGCCGTTGCGGACATCGCGCCCGATCTGCCCGCCAGCCTGATTGCGATTCTCGAGCAGGAAGACGGTCTTGCACGACTCCAGAAAGCGGCCCAAGGCCGCGAGGGAGATCGCTTGCTCGCCTCTGTCACGCTCAAGCCGTTTCTAGACCGGCCGAATGCAATGTGGGCACTTGCGCTGAACTTCAAGAGCCATATTGCAGAGACGGGTTTGCAGACCTCAATGGAGTTTCCACATCTGTTCATGCGCACGGCGGCGTCTTATGTGGGCGGAGGCGAGCCCATCGTCGCGCCACCGGAAGCCATTGCCCGTGCCTTCGACTATGAAGGCGAACTGGCCGTCGTCATCGGTAAGCCTGGCCGTTACATCCCTGTGGAGCAAGCCATGGAGCACGTGGCAGGTTATACGTGCCTCAATGAAGGATCGGTGCGCGAATATCAGATGCACAATCGCCAGTTCGGACTGGGCAAGAACTTCGAAGCGTCCGGATCCTATGGACCATGGCTGATGACTGGCGATGAGTTTGGCGACCCGGCAACTCACACGGTCGTCACGCGCGTCAATGGTGTCGTGCGTCAGCGCGCACCGCTGGACGACATGCTGCTGGATGTCGCGAGAGTCATCAGCTATCTGAGCCAGGGCTACCGTCTGCGACCGGGGGATCTCATTGCGATGGGTACGCCCGGCGCGCTGAAACCGCAGCCCGATGATAAGGAAGGCCAGGACCTGAGCCGTCAATATGGGCCGTTTCCGACGCCCGGCCTCGTTCACATGCGTCCAGGCGACTGCGTCGAAGTTGAGATCGACGGACTCGGCGTGCTACGCAACCCGGTGACTACCGATACGTCTTACTCAACGTCGGCACGGTAGAAACACGACGTGGTTGTAGCCGGGCTGGTTCCGCCGGATCGAACGGTCCGGCGTTACACCCCCACATTGGGGCTCGCCCGGGCGTTACGGGTTCGGGGCACTCAGGTTGACGGAGTGCCTGCGAAACTCACTGGGCGGCACACCCATGTGCTGAGCGAAGAAGCGGGTGAAATGGCTGTGCTCTTCGAATCCAAGTTCGGCGGCAATGTCGGCCAGTGGTTTGTCGCTTGCGCCCAGCAACCGAACGGCTTGAGACATGCGGACCCAGTCGATGTAGTGCTGGGGCGTGACTCCCATGCAGCTCCGGAATTGCTCGAAGAACCGCGAGCGTGACAGTCCCACCTGAGCCGCCACCAAGGCGACCGAGGGGTTGGCGACCGGTGCGTGCTTGATGAAATCAAGCGCTTTACGAATGCGGAAATCGACCGGCCTGCCGGAGGGCGTCATGCCGGCGGTCAGAGCCGGATCGGCAAAGTCGCGGCCGAGCGCGGTGATCAGGTCTTCGAGAATAGACAGGCAGCCGTCGTCCTGTGCGACCAGGTGATTGGTGATGGCCGCTGCGATCCGGTCTACGTGGTGACGCACGTCCGGTGTGACGACGACTCCGTGCTGCGGAAAGATGTTCGCGGTGCCGCCGTCCGCCAGTTGCAATCGGGTGCGCAACCACGCCGCCTCGATAACAAGCGAAAGAATCAGCGACGGGGTGTCGTCGCTGGCGCTCTTCGCATGCTCGAGCCATGGATTCAAGCAGATGGCGCGCTCTGCGGTAAGCATGCAGTCTTCGCCTGCGATGCGGAAGTTGCAGTCGCTGCCGCCAAGCTTGAACAGGAATTGATATTGCGAATGCGCGTGCGCAACGAGCGGACGGCTGATGAAGTTCACCGTTGCTCGACCAAAGTTGCCTTGCAGAATCCAGACGGGCTTATCTACGTCATGCGGCACTGTTGTGATACTCAACTTGGCTCCTCGCGGAACGGCGGCATATGCATTGCCGCAGATCCTTCGTACAACAAAAAAAGCAGACTTATCGGTAAGTAGAAAGATGCGGTGACAAGCATGAAAACCGCAAATTTGGATAGGCTCAACTTAACCAAATGCGAGGAGACACGTCAATGGGTAGAAACGCGTTAGAAAGGGCTGCGTCACGGCCAGCAGCGCGCGCCGCGATGGTTGCGGGAGTCTTGTTGTGCGCGGCTTTTGGCGCACGGGCCGCCGATCCGCGGGCACGTATTGTAGAACTGACGACACAGCGCTGCGCGGCCTGTCACGGCGTCGATGGAAATAGCACGGTGGGCACCTACCCGCGCCTGGCGGGTCAGTATCCTGAGTACCTGTACAAGCAGCTCACGCAATTCAAGGGCAGCCCGGGTGTGCCGCCGTTGCGGCACAGCGCGATCATGCAGGCGATGGTGCAAGACCTGTCGCCGGACGAGATGAAGGCGCTTGCGGCCTACTATGCGGAAAAACAGCCTGCGACAGGTGCGGCTTCAAACGCGGCGCTCGTCGATGCCGGCAAGCTTGTGTATACGCACGGCGGCGCAAATGGTGCGCCGGCCTGTATTTCCTGTCACCGGGAGGCGGGCGGGGGAATCGAGCCTGACTTTCCGCGCATCACCGGCCAGCACGAGGAGTATGTCGAAACCCGACTCCACGCATGGAAGAGCGGCTCGCGCGGGGGCAAGGGAAAACTGATGAGCCTGATCGCTCCACTGTTGAGCGATGACGAGATTGCCGCGGTTTCCGCTTATGTGGCAGCGCTGAAATAACGAAATTCCGGACGATCCGGCAAGCGGGCGATCCGTTCGGTCAGAGGTCCTACGAATATCGGCCGTATATTGAGTCACCAGATGCCGGGCCACATAAGGAGACGACACATGCAGCATTTTGAGCGCGAGGGAATCCGCTTCGCCTACGAGGAATCGGGGCCGTCTGGCGCACCCGTGGTCGTGTTTAGTCACGGCTTTCTCATGGACCGCGAAATGTTCCAACTGAACATTGCCGAGCTTCAGCATGTGTTCCGCTGCATCGTTTGGGACCAACGGGGCTTCGGCGCGACTGGGCCGACCAGTAAGGCGTTTAGCTACTGGGACTCAGCGCGGGACCTTATCGCGCTGCTCGATCATCTGGAGATCGCATCGGCATCGCTGGTTGGCATGTCGCAAGGCGGCTTCCTGTCCATGCGTGCAGCGCTGCTCGAGCCCGATCGCTTGAGGGCGCTCGCACTGGTATCGACGCGAAGCGATCTCGACTCCGAGGCTGTGCAGCAATCGTTCGAAGCGCTCAAGGAGGAATGGTCAAAAAATGGTGCCACGCATGTGGCGCAGGACTTGTCGACGTTCCTGCTGGGTAGTCAGTATGAAGGATCACCGGCGTGGATCGAAAAATGGCTGCAGCTTCCGACCGAATATTTCGACCAAGCAGTCAATGCGTTGACGTCGAGGGACGACATCTCGCCCCGGCTTCAGGAAATCACTCACGCATCGATTGTGTTTCACGGTAGCGACGATATGGCCATTAGCCCGACGTGTGGCGAATCGCTCGCCGCCGGCCTGCCGAACTGCAAGGGCTTCGTCCTCGTCGACAACGCGGGCCATACGCCGAACCTGACCCACGCTGCGCTTGTCAACCCTGCGCTGCGGGACTTCCTCATGCGCTACGCGCGCTAATTTGGTTTTCGCGGCCTGGGTTCCAGGGTGCCTGGATAGGTCACTCTGAGTGGGCGAGTGACGCGATCCATATGGAAACCTGAATAGTTAGTATGCCGAAATATAGGTTCGAGAAATTACGGGATTTAGTAAAAACGGAGACTAGGGATGTACAAGAAAATCATCGCTGTTTTAGCCATTTCCATCGCGATGGGCGAAGCTCAGGCGCAATCTAGTGTCACGCTGAGCGGGATCATCGATGGTGGGCTCAGTTTCACCAATGGCGTCGGTGCACCCGACAAGAACCAGTGGGCATACGGGCAGGCGAATCTGATTGTCAGCCGGCTGATCTTTTCGGGGGTGGAGGATCTTGGAGGCGGAACCCAGGCGCTGTTCAGACTCGAGTCAGGCTTTCTGTCCGGTAATGGGAAAATGACGAACATGGGCGCACCCACGTCGCAGGGAAGCTTCCTGTTCGATCGTGGTGCGTGGGCGGGACTGAAGAAGGACAACCTCGGCACACTGTCGTTTGGCCGTCACTATACCCCGTTCGTCGAAGTACTGTATCGCACCGATGCCAGTGGTTTCGAGAATTTCGGCTCAGTGGCAAACACAATCTTTCAGACGCGTACTGGGTTTAACGGATTCCAATATACCTGGGCCAACAACGCGGTCAAATATCAGACGCCCACGTTCTACGGCCTGAGCGGTAGCGTGCTGAACAGCTTTGGCGGAACCGCGGGGGATTTCCAGAACGAGCGGGAGGTATCTGCTGCGTTGTACTACACATTAGGACCTGTATCCCTGAACGCCGGTTATATCGACGGCAACGACCCGACCGGTGTGACCAATGGTACGGTGGCACGAGCCTACACCGTTTTTCTCGCCTATACCGGCGACCGTTTCAAGGCCAGCCTGAATCTCCAGAACTTCAAGGATCCCGCCACCGGAAGCAATCAGTTTTACTATTCGGCCGGCGGACGATATGACATTACTCCGGCGTTCAGGCTTGTTTCAGACTATACGTACCTCTCCGACCGGGTGAACAGCGAGCGTAACGGCTGCTTCTTCAAGCTTGGCGTTCACTACCTGCTTTCGAAATCGACGGACGTGTACACCGAGGCAGGATTGTCGAGAAACAACGCGCAAGGTACGCTGGGCATCTCAAGCACTTCGCCAGCCAGCCCAGGTGTCAACCAGCGCTCGATGGTTACCGGTGTCATTCACTTCTTCTAGGCAGGGCTCAAAGCGGAGACGCTGGGGGTGACCTGCCCGGGCGGTTGGCGGTGCCTATTGCTATAGGCGAACGCACTGAGCAGCAGCAGGAGCGACACTAAACAAAGCTCCGCCGCGACGCCAGCTAGTGCCGCGTTGGTGTATTTTCGGGAATGCTGCAGCGTCTCTGCAGATACAGCGCCCAGAAGTGCCGAGCACAGTCCGGCAGAAGCGTATGCACAGGCGTTCAAGAAATTCTATGGACATCCGCCGAGCCTTTTGCGGTCCCGCAAGCTATAGCAGGCGCGTGGGACCGGCGTCTGTCACGGCATGTGCCTTCAGTCGCGGCTAACGTTGGACTCCTAAAAGTAATGTTGGATGCCAACCGAGACGCCGGTAATAGAGCGGCCCGATGCCACGCCTGCGCCCGTGAGCGAGGCGACGCTATGGGCGCCCGACGCATGTTGGTAGGTCACCTGCTGGTAGACAATAGTTCTCTTCGAGAAGAGGTAAGAGTTCGAGAAGGTAATCGTCTTCCAGTTTCCGCCGTCGAGATTTTCCACCCATCCGCCAATTGCGAGGACATCGTCGGGCCTGATGGTCCAGTTCGCACCCGCGTCAACCGTGTTGGCGTTACCTTGGCCAGTTGCGAGTGTGATGCGCGACTGCGTAAACGTGGTGTGCAGAAGCAGATTTTTGAATTGATACGATGCCCCAAGCCCCCAGTTGACGAGCTTGTTGGCAACAACGCCTTCGGCCTGAGGAAGTGAGGTGCCAAACAGCGACGGAAGGCCAATAAAGCTGGAGAGTTCCAGAAAACGATTGTTCTCGTTCGCGTACGTGGCGGCCAAACTCAGAGGTCCTCCCTTGTACTGGACAATGAAGGAGTAGTCCCTGCTTTCGCTGAAATTTCCGGCCACATTTCCGAACGCAAATTCTGCCCCCGAGGAGAAGCCTCCAATGGTCGGGCTGACATATTTCACCGCATTGTTGAACTGGTAGAAGTTCGCAACCTCATCCAGGTTGCCCTCGTGAAGCGAGAGAATGTTGCCAAGGACGAAAGGAGTTTGATAATTGGACAGAACGTCATACATGAAGCTGGGTTGGTGACCGAGCGTCAACGTGCCATAGGTGTCCGACTGCAGTCCGACATACGACTTTCTGTTGAATAACGTACCGGGGACAAGTGCCTGGCCATTGTTCAGCAGGTACTCGTTCTGAAGATCGAAGACAGTGCGTATTCCACCACCGAGATCCTCAACGCCCTTGATGCCGAAGATGTCGGGTGCGTGCGTGTTTCCCTCCTGGAATAGGGCGTGTCCTCCGACGTTGCTAACGTACTGTATTGCGGTGTCAGCAATGCCGTACAAGGTGACGCTGGATTGCGCGTTGGCGGCACTGGTCACGGAAAGTGCCACGATCGCGCTTGCCACCGTACGTCTATAAATTGCCATGCCCTGTCTCCCATCCGGTTGTGACTCTTCCGAAGAAGTTTTATGAGTAAAAGAAAAGACAAAAAACATTTGTACTACTAATGAAATTAGGCGCTATAAATTCGGGCGTTTGTGCCGACTGCTCGCTTGTCGCCGATCTCCTTCAAGCTTGCTGACGTTGCATTCAACAATAATGAATGAAATAATGTATGTTGAACACTATAGGGGCCACCCCTAGAGGTGTCAACATGAGGACCGTCCGTGGAAACCCGCGGCGGTGATTTTTTGTGACTTTCATATGGCCCAAAAATGACCGATGTGAGTACGAGGCGTGGCATTCAGTCTGTTGAGATTGCGTTCCGAATCCTTTCGGCGTTGCAGACGAGTGTGCGAGCACTGCCCCTCAAGGAGATTGCTGCGTTGTCCGAACTGTCTCCGAGCGCGACGAGCAACTACATGATTAGTCTAGTACGGACCGGGCTGGTCTCTCCGGACGAAAAGCCGGGCTGCTACAAGCTCGGGCCGGCGTCGCTTGCTTTGGGTATGAGTGCGATCAACCAGTTGGACGGGTTCGATATTGTTCGTCGCGAGGTGATTGCCTTGCGGGAAGCAACGCTGAGTGGCGCGGCCGTAACCGCATGGACCGAAGATGGACCGGTCAGTCTCTTCAAGCAGGAGGGGCAGACGCGCAGCATCCTCGAGTTGAGAACAGGCTTGATTCCGCTGGTCACGACTGCCGCTGGAAAGCTGTTCATTGCCTGCCTTCAGCCCGCGCGCACGGACGCTCTCATCAGCCGCGAACTGTCTGCGGCGCAGGAGTGGAGTCCGGCTTCCTTGCGGGAAGAGGCGATCACTGAACTGCGCAACTGTGGCTTCACAGCGGTTCATCGTGGGGACATGGGTTACGTGTCTATCGCGGCCCCTATCTGGGACCGGGACGGCGATCTCCGATTTGCCATCAGTCTCATCGGATCGCCTGCAACACTGAACACGGAAATCGAAGGTCAAGAGGTTAAGGCGCTGCTGGATAGCGCGGTTCGGGCTACGGTTGCACTGGGCGGAAAGGTCCCCCTCAAAATTGGGTAGAAGCCGCGCGCTCAATGTCAATGCGCGCCGTGGGTCCCGGCTGCGGCCGCTGCCAATACGATGGAATTGAACGCCCCCGGCGCTTCAAGCTTCGGCATGTGGCCGATCGCATCGAGTACGTTTAGTGTGGAATGGCGTGCAGCCTCGTGAATCGGCCGGGCATGGTCGTCAAGTGGAGCGAGGCGGTCCAGGTTGCCGGCAATGACGGAAATTGGTACCTCGATCGAAGGGACGACGGATGGCGTATGCGTGGAGAAGAGCATGTCCACGGCGTGTTCCCAACCTGTAGGGGTCACCGCGTCTCTCAGCCGGGACACGAGCGCGCGAACCTGGGGGCCGGCGTTCGAAGCGAGCAGAGCGTTGACCACCGCGGCACGCGCCTCGGGCGATCGTGCCGCTGCGTTTCGCATCAGGGCTTCTCGCGCCGCGTCGCGCTCCGCACCCGATAGATGCCCTCGTGCTACGTTAGGCGCGCTCAATACGAGGGCACGCGTAGCCAACGGGTACCGTGCCGCAAACGTTGCGGCGATGACGCTGCCCCATGAACTGCCTACGACGGTTGCACGCGTTATGCCGAGCGCAGACATTAGGTCCGCGAGCGCATCCGCATAGTCCGTCGCAGCCGGAGTGCTGATCGCAAAGGGACTGCTTTGCCCGTAGCCGGGGGCGTCCCAGGCGATCACCCGATGGTTTTTGCTCAATGCGGCGAGCTGCGCGCGATATCCCGCCGAGCTCGAACCCATGCCATGCAGCAACACGATGGCGGGCGCGTGTTTGTCGCCGGTCTCCCGATACGTGATGACCCGGTGGTCGCCGAATGTGGGGAGACTCAGTTGCGCGTGTTCTACCACGGGTAACGAGGCTTCGAGGAGTTGGCTATCTGTTTCAGTCATGATTGAACCTTGGCCGATATATCAGTCGCTTTAGCGTAGGCAAATGCCAATTCACGCTTCTCTCAATGCAGCGGAGATTTCATGCGCCGCGGCCCTCAGGGCTTCCGCACAAGGGCCGTCAGGCGCGGCATCGAAATCCTCTGCGGGGCCGATGGCCGTCAGAGCCAGCACGGCCAGTCCGCTTGGGGAAAGAATGGGCACGCTGATGGCGTTGGCGAGCACACGATCGTCATAAAACGGCCCTGGCCGCCTCGTCGCGGCATGAGAAGTCCTTACGGATTCAAGTACGTTTGCGAGTGTTTCCGCGGTGAGGGGTGCTTCACCAGACGCTTGTCGGCCGTTGTCACGCAGCTCCGCCGTCACGAAGCGATCGACCGCTTCGGGCGGAAGAAACGCCGCGAGAGCCAAACCCGAAGCGGAGGATGTCACCGGCAGCACAAGCCCCAGCGGCAGATCAGCGGCGACGGGCGTGGTTGCGGCCTGCCACGCGATCACCGTGGGACCGTGATTGCCCCACGCTACCAGCGCAAGTGTCTTGTCCAGTTTGCGCGCGAGGCGCAGCATGGCGCGGCTGGCGAGCCGGACAGCATGGGGCCGCGATTTCATCGCACCCTCGGTTCCGACTGACGCGATGCCGAGGTCGTGCGGGTCCGCGACCAGATACTGTCCGCCACCAAATACCAGGGGACGTCGCGCGCTCTGGCGAATGCAATCTACCGACCCTACATAAATCACATGGTCTCCGCCTGGATAGCGGGAGACGACCTTGCACTCCAGCCACGCGCTGCAATCGCGCAGTAGCGGCAGGCCGTCTACACCAAGGTCATAGTCGATGCCGGAGAATTTGTCCTGCGACCGGGTCGCAAAGTGGTTGGCGACGGCGTGTTGGTCCTCAGCAAGAATGTTGATGGTGAATCTCTCTGCATCCTTGAACGCCAAATGGCTGCCCGCAGATGTAGCCTGGCTCCATAAAACGAGAGGCGGGTCCAGTGATACTGAGGAAAACGAATTGGCAGTGAGGCCGTGCATCTTCCCCTCTGCGTCGACGGTGGTGACCACGGTGACACCGGTTACAAAGGACCCGAGTACATCTCTCAGCTGACGTTTGTCGAACGTCCTGATTGCAGAACGTTCCTCGTCTAACGAAGTGCTTCCGCTCATGACAGAACCCTTTGCGACTCGCTGAACGCCGGCATGACGGACTCGTGAAACAGGCCGATAGATGTCTTCGCTTCTGAAACGGACATGTTGCCGAACATGAACGTTCCGATGAGATAGTTGAAAGCGCCATCGTGTGCCTGCTGCAGCAGCTTTTCGCGGACGGTTTCCGGCCGGCCTACTACAGCGAGGCCCGATTCCACGAGCGGCTCGATCGTCGGCGGAAGCTTTTGGTTGACCGGTTGCGTTCCGTGCTTCTTCCAGAGTTTGAAAAAATTCGGATAGAAGACCGACCATGCGCGCGAGGCAATTTCCATGGCCTCCTGGTCCGTTTCCGCGACAACGATGTAGCGATTCACGCCGATGAGTGGTTCAGCGGCGGACGGATGCCGTTTTGTGAATTCTTCGCGATATCGATCGGCGATTGCTCTGACGCGCTGGACCGGGCCGCCGCACACGATGTTCATCTTCTCTTGCGCCGGCCATACCGTCGACTCCGGCGACGCCATCGCGTACCAGGTCGGAGGCGGGGTCTGTAACGGCTTGAGTTCGATCGGCATGTCGTTGAATTGCCAGAACGTCCCCTGATAGTTGAGGGTATCCGAGCTCAAGTACCGCTTGATGATTTCATACGACTCGACGTATCTGGCCTGAGCCGTGGACGGATCGATACCGAGCGCCTCGATTTCGTGGGGCGACGCGCCTCGCCCCACGCCATACTCCAGGCGGCCGCCGCTCAGATTGTCGAGCATGCAAATTTCTTCAGCAAGACGCACGGGGTGGTGGATCGGGAGGATGTAGACCAGCGGCGACAGGCGCAGCTTCTCAGTGCGCTGCGCGGCAGCGGCAAGAAACACGCTTTGCGACGGGCACGCGCTCAGCGTGGTCGCATGGTGTTCCGACATGTGATAGCAATGGAAGCCGAGCCTGTCGTAAAGCTCGATGATCTGCATTCTATCTTCGTACTGCTTATGAATAGGCAGACCATTGCGATCGTTTTGATCAAATATACCGAATTTCATTGATTCTCCAGTAAGGTGCGAAAGAGTGAGCTTCTGACTTAACGAGCCGAAGATTTTCTGAAGACCTGGAAGACGTTCTCTTCTGGATCCTTGTAGGTGGCGACGACGCCGTGTGTTCCCATGTCTCGTTGCGCGAGGAGCTGTCCGCCCGCAGAGAGGATTTTCTGCCGCACCTCGTCCTGAGCCTCCCCGGCAATCTGGAAGACAGGGACGGCCCCGACGGCGCCTTGTGCCGCTTCCTCTGCCGAACTCAGTGCGAATGCACTGCGCTGCAGGCGGAATTGAGTCCACTTGTTCTCGTCGCGGAACTGGACAGGTATCCCCAGCGCCGATCCATAGAAATCTTCCAATCTGGCCATATCTTTCGCGACAAAATAGACGGTTTGTATGTCAACTTCTGCCATGGCAGCACTCCGGTAAATGGTGGTAGCGCAATTGATGTGGGTTACTAACTGGCAAGCGTCACGCTGTGTGTTGTTCGTTCAGTCCAAGCTCGTCGCTCATGATTTTGCGAATCAGGTACTTCTGGATTTTTCCTGTCACGGTGGTCGGAAACGAGTCGACAAAGCGGATGTATTTGGGGACCTTGTAGTGCGCTATCCGACCTTTGCAGAAGTCGCGGACTGCGGCGTCATCCAGAGCCGTTCCCTCCCTGACGACGATCCATGCGCAGAGTTCTTCGCCGAAATGCGTGTCCGGCACGCCGACCACCTGTACGTCGAGAACACCCGGGCAGGTGTACAGAAACTCTTCGATCTCACGCGGATAAAGGTTTTCACCGCCGCGAATGACCATGTCCTTGATTCGTCCGACGATGTTGACGTAGCCGTCCGAACCCATCGTGGCGAGATCGCCCGAGTGCATCCAGCCCTCGGCATCGATTGCGTCGCGCGTCCGGTCGGGCTGATTCCAGTATCCAAGCATGACCGAGTAGCCACGCGTGCAGAGTTCGCCAGGAAGACCACGCTCCACGGTCTGGCCGGTCAGCGGGTCGACAATCTTGATCTCGAGGTGAGGCAACACCTGACCTACCGTGGATACCCGCTTCTCGACCGGGGTATCCGTCATGCTCTGGCAGCTCACCGGGCTCGTTTCGGTCATGCCGTAAGCGATCGTGATCTCGGACAGATGCATTTCGCCGACAACCCGCTTCATGATTTCGATAGGGCAAGGCGAACCGGCCATGATGCCGGTGCGCAGGCTGCTCATATCGAACTCCGCAAAGCGCGGGTGGTTGAGTGCAGCGATGAACATGGTCGGCACCCCGTACAGTGCGGTGCATTTTTCCGCCTGTACGGTTTCCAGAACGGCTTCGGCATCAAAGCGCTCCGCAGGGTAGACAATCGTCGAACCGTGGGTCAGGCAAGCCAGATTGCCCATCACCATGCCGAAGCAGTGATACATCGGAACCGGGACGCATACGCGATCCACGTGGGTGAGCTTCATGCACTCGCCCACGAAGAAACCATTGTTCAGGATGTTGCGATGACTCAACGTAGCGGCCTTCGGAAGCCCGGTCGTCCCGCTGGTGAACTGGATGTTGACGGCATCGTCTGGGCGTACGGCACGGCGTGCGTCCTGAAGCGATGCGCTGTCTGCAGCGACGAAGCGCAGCAGGTCGGAGAAGCGTTGGGCGCCAGCTTCGTCCGGGCAGTCGGCCTCGTCGATCCACCAGATCGTCTCGAGGCTCGGCAACCGGGTTTTTCCGAGCTCCCGCAACATGTTCAGATACTCGCTGGAGCGGTAGCGGACCATCGTCACGATGGCCTTGCACGCCACCAGGTTGAGGGCATGCTCCAGCTCTGAGGTCCTGTAGGCTGGGTTGATGTTGACGAGTATCAAGCCGGCCTTTGCAGTAGCTAACTGCAACAGCAGCCAGGCGATGTTCGTGTGGGACCAGATGCCGATCCGGTCGCCCGGCTTGAGCCCTGAGTCGAGAAGCGCAGCCGCAAGCCGGTCCGACTTTTCGCGAAGTTCGCTGTAGCTTAGCCGGACCCCTTCATGCCGGCTGACTACCGCGACGTGGTCGCCCATTTTGCTGGCGACTGCGTCGAATGCATCGCCAATGGTTTTGTCGAGCAGCTCTGGGGAACGTATTCCGCGTTCGTGGGAAAGCGTCTTCATCAATATCTTCCGTGCAATGGGCTTGCCTGTAGGCTCACTTGCCGAGAAAAGCGACCGGAGCCGGTTCCTCGCCACGAATGACGGCTTCTGCACGGGCAGTGCGCCCTTTCCTTGCGTCCTCCGCGGTGTGCAGCGCCATGGTGAGGTCGAGGATCAGCGCGTCAGCACCGGCCACGCCTCCGCTCGACCATGCCTTGAGGAGGGCGCGAATGGCGCCATACGACCGCGTAGGGCCGTTGGCTAGCTTGATGGCGAGATCCTCGGCGACTTTTTCGACCTGGTCGTCGCTGACGACGAAGGCGGCAACACCGAGTTGGCCGGCGGTCGTGCCGGACATGGGCTCGCTTAGCATGACGTAACGTGCTGCGTACGCACGCCCCGCTTTTTCCGCGAGACGCTGCACGCCGCCCGCGACAGGCGCCGTGCCAACCGACGCTTCAATGCACCGGAACGTGGCGTTCTCCGCTGCGACGATGAAGTCACAAGCAAGCGCCAGCTCGAACGCGCCACCGAGCGCCGCGCCGCGTACCGCGGAAATGGTCGGGATCTGGAGGGCTTCGATTGACCGATAGGTGTAGTGCATCTGCGATATGAAGGTCCGCCAATCATTGAGACCTTTGTCGATGAAATCGAGGATGTCGCCACCATTGCTGAAGTTGGGGCCTTCCGCACGGATCAGGAGCGAGCGGATATCGGTCTTGCTGGCTTCCCGGACAGCGTTCTCGAGACTGTCGGCGAAATCAGCCGCGATGAGATTCGCGGGAGGATTGGCCAATACGATGTGGCCTACGTTCTGACGACGTTCAAAGTAGATGCTTTTCATTGAAAGGAATCCTTAATAAATGATGGCGATCCTGAAAGCCTTGATGTCTCCTGCCAGGCTTCTGCCGTACGTTCAACAATAGTGAATGCGTACATCATAGTTGTATATTAGGATGCTGACGGGGGCGTGTCAACCTGTTTGCGGGTGGCTGCATGCTGAGGATTGCACTTGGGCGTGCCCGACCGGACCGTGCCTCGGTGAGCATCTCACCCGGTCGGGCGTATCAGCTCACCGAAGGAAATCGCGGCCGCTGCGGTATGGCTTCTGTCGGATCAGTCGTCCTTCGTGACGGGCGCTGAACTGGCCGTGGACGGCACCTTTCTCGCCACATGACGAGTCTGGATGGCTTTTTTTGACGCCGACGGAATGGCAGACCGGGATTTGCATGTAAATTGACAGGCCACGGCAACACGATCATGTCCGGCCCGTTAATGCGGGCTGGTCAGCCAGTCACCACAAAACTGGCTAATTCCCCCCCGCGGTATCACCGCAGATATAGGAAGGAGGTCGAGAATGTCCAAAGTTCTGGTTCTGTACTATTCCTCGTATGGCCATATCGAAACGATGGCGGAAGCCGTCGCCGAAGGCGCGCGCTCCACGGGCGCCACGGTCGACATCAAGCGGATTCCGGAAACCGTGCCACAAGAGGTCGCCGAGGCCGCTCACTTCAAGCTGGACCAGAAGGCGCCGGTTGCCGTGATCGCCGAGCTTGCCGATTACGACGCCATTATTGTCGGCACGCCGACCCGATTCGGGCGCATCGCGTCGCAGACAGCGGCATTCCTGGATCAGGCCGGCGGCTTGTGGATGAAGGGCGCGCTGGTCGGCAAGGTAGGCGGTGCCTTCACTTCGACCGGAACCCAGCATGGCGGACAGGAAGTGACGTTGTTTTCGGTTATCACCAACCTTCTGCACTTCGGCATGGTCATTGTCGGCCTGCCGTACAGTTTCGCGGGGCAGATGACTTTGGACGAAGTTGTCGGCGGTTCTCCGTATGGCGCCACGACGATCGCCGGTACGCAAGGTCAGCGCCAGCCGAGCGCAATTGATCTCGACGGCGCACGCCACCAGGGCGAACTGGTCGCCCGGACGGCAAACAAGCTGTTTGGCTGATCGTCGGCCAAATTCGCACCATAGTCGCGCGAACGAGTCGGCCGGGCGGATTCCCGTCCAGCCGACATCCACATCGAAATGCGGGCGCGCGCCGCCGCCGGCCGCTCTAGCGCTGCCGGTTCAGATCTTCGAATCCCGCAACGAGTGCATCGAGCAGGTGACGGACGGCCGGCACCATGCCCCGGCGCGTGGGGAAGATCGCGTGGACCAGGCCCGGCGTGCTAGCCAAACCTGGCAGCAGGTGCTGCAGGCGGCCGGCCTGAATATCGGCCTCAACCAGTTCTCTGGGGACCATTGCCACGCCGACGCCAGATAGCGCTGCAACCCGAAGGCTGGCCAGGTCGTCGGTCGCGAGGCGTGGCTGGTGCACCCACGATGTCACACGCCCTTCAGAGTCGACCAGGTCCCAGACAAATCGCTCGCTATTGCTGGCCATGGAAAGGGTGGGCCATTCCTTCACGGAGTCGATCGAACTGGGCACCGCATGGCGCGCCGCCAATGCAGGACTGGCAACCAGAATGCGGATCGACAATCCCAACTGGCGGACCGCAAGATCCGTATTCTCCAACGGCGGAAGCCTGACCCGGATCGCAAAGTCCAGGCCTTCCTCGACGACATCCACGCGGCGGTTGGT
>Ga0302220_10000473_pt1 | contig 34704 bp, 25 predicted proteins | sample II_Palsa_E1_3_FD_194572 | JGI IMG/M metagenome (GOLD analysis project Ga0302220, IMG submission 194572) | Peat permafrost microbial communities from Stordalen Mire near Abisko, Sweden - II_Palsa_E1_3 | ecosystem: Environmental > Terrestrial > Soil > Palsa > Peat permafrost | place: Sweden...
CGTCGCGCAAGTCTCTAAATTCGTCCCACCCGGCTCCATCCGCATCGACTCCAACGACCTCGACACCCTCCCCAACGTAGCCTTCCGCACCCCCGACGGCAAAAAAGTCCTCGTAGTCTCCAACATGACCGACACCCCCCAAACCTTCGACGTCCACACCAACGCCAAAACCTTCACCTCCACCCTCTCCCCAGGCAACGTAGGCACCTACGTCTGGTAAGCGAGCCAGGCGTTCTGCTAATCGCCCACGCCCCCATGACCCAGTCATCTAAAATGGCTGGGCTATGGCATTCAAGTATCAAGGCGTTGATTTCCTCGAGTTCGATTCTCTCCTCTCCGAAGACGAGATCCTCATCCGCACCAACACCCGCTTCTTCATCGAAGACAAACTCGTCCCCATCATCGAGCAGTGCAACCGCGACGGCCGCTTCCCCAAAGAGCTCATCCGCCCCATGGGCGACCTCGGCTTCTTCGGCGCCACCATCGACGGCTACGGCTGCGCTGGCCTCAGCAACGTCGAGTACGGCCTCCTCACCCAGGAACTCGAGCGCGGCGACTCCGGCATCCGCAGCTTCGTCAGCGTCCAATCCGCGCTAGTCATGTTCCCCATCCACGCCTTCGGTTCCGACGAACAGAAATCCCAATGGCTCCCAAAGCTAGCCACCGGAGAAAAACTAGGCTGCTTTGGTCTCACCGAACCCGACTTCGGCTCCAACCCCAGCGGCATGCGCACCCGCGCCCGCAAAGATGGTGACGACTACATCCTTAACGGCGAAAAAATGTGGATCACCTCCGGCAGCATCGCCGACGTAGCCGTCATCTGGGCCAAAGTAGAAGACCCCTCCGCCGAACCAGGCAAGGAACGTATCCGCGGCTTCTTGGTCGAAACAGATCGCCCCGGCTTCTCCGCGCAAGACGTTCACGGCAAGTGGTCACTGCGCGCCTCCGTCACCTCCGGCCTCTCGCTGCAAAACGTCCGTGTCCCCGCCGCCAACCTACTCCCCGGTTCCGACGGCCTCAAGTCCCCGCTCATGTGCCTCAGCCAGGCTCGTTACGGAATCAGCTGGGGAGTAATCGGCGCGGCCATGTCCTGCTACGACACCGCGCTCCAATACGCCAAGCAGCGCAAGCAATTTCGCAACCAGCCCATCGCCAGCCACCAGCTCGTCCAGGAAAAGCTAGCCTGGATGGTCACCGAAATCACCAAGGCCCAACTGCTAGCGCTACAAGTAGGCCGCCTCAAAGACAAAGGCAAAGCCGAGTTCCAGCACATCTCCATGGCCAAGCGAAACAACGTCTGGATGGCTCTAGAATGCGCCCGCCTCTCCCGCGACATCCTCGGCGCCAACGGCATCGCCGACGACTACCCCATCATGCGCCACATGATGAACCTCGAATCCGTAAAGACCTACGAAGGCACCCAGGACATCCATACCCTCATCATCGGACAAAGCATCACCGGCATCGCCGCCTACTAGACCGCCACCATCCGCTCATCCGGGTGCCCCATCTTCGCGATGGTTTCATCATCGCTAAGGTGGGCATCGTTTGCGGCAGCAAACGACCGCTATGCCCCCGCCTTCTTCAACTCCGCAATCCGCGCCCGCACCCCCGCCGCCTCCTCCTCCTGCAAATCCGGCCGCACGCTCTCCTCAATCTGCAACGCGGTCTCATAAGCCTGCAGCGCCTCAACCTTCTTCCCATTCGCCGACAACACGTCCCCCAACGTCGCTTGCACCTGTCCCGACCAAGGCGCCAGCCGCGCCGCATCCTCGGCCTTCGCGAGCGCCGCATTCTTCTGCCCAGCGTCCGCCAGCTTCGACGCATCATGCGCTTCCACCAACGCCGCCGCCAACGGCACCGCGAACGTCCCATCAAACACGTACACCCCATGCTGAATCACGTCCGTCGGCTTCACCTTCCAGAACTGGTCATAAGGATTCAGCTTCCCATCCCCAAACTCAATCCCCTCCAGATCCCCCGCACTAATCAGCACCGTCCCATCAATCACCGGAGGCGTCGGCGTAGGCACATCCATCCAATACAACAAGTCCGTAGTCGGCAACCGCTTGCAGTTGACGCCATAGTCCGACGTATCAATCGACCCATCCGGAAAATAAGCGAACCAGCATTTCGTAATATGCCGCTCATCCAAATAAGCCTTCACCGCTTTCAGCTGCTGACCCCAATCCGTATTCGCATCGCCCAAATACCGATCCACCTTCGCCGGGCCGCCCCAAGCTTCATTCCCATACGCCATGTACGCAGGCGACACCCGCACCGACGTAACCACCTGCCAGCACAGCAGCACCCCCAGCACATACCCCCAACGCACATCGCGATCCAGCAACACCATCGCGACGGCGCCGACGAACACATACAGAAACGCCCACACCGGCAACAGATGCCGCGCACCAATATCCATGTCCGAACTCATCGAGACCGCCAAGTACACCCCCACCGGCACCAGCAGAAACACCATCTCCCGCGCTCGTCCTCCCAACCCCCACCGCCACGCCAGCGGCACCAATGCAATCAAAATCAAAAACGCGAGCGTCGACTTGATCAGCAACGCCACCGGAAAATATTCCCAATTCCCATGCCGATACACCTTCCCCCAGAAGTAGCTCGGATCATCCCACTCCGTCTCCTTCGTATTCTCGAGCCCCCAGATATATCCCTCCGGCAGCACCCTCACCTTCGCCATCGCGCGCAGCAGCCGCGCATCGCGCTGGTCATGCATCTTTGCCAAATACGAAGCCAGCGGCGGATTGATGTCCTTCCCCGCCGGCGCCGCCTTATACCGAAATCCATAAAATCCCCACACCAACACCCACGCAATTAACCCCACCACCACCAGCGCTCCAACCCGCCGCCAAAGCACCCGCCAATCCCGCGCCATCCATCCTTCGAACACCACGACCAGCACCAGCATCGGTACCAAAAACACGCCCGTATACTTCGCGGACAGCGCCAACCCCAGCGCCAACCCCGCCACCCCCAACCTCAACCACCCCGGCCTCTTGCAGTAGCAATAGAAGCTATACATCGCCGCCACAAAACAAAACGCTGCCCCCACATCCGTCGTCACCATCGCGCCATTGCCCAGCACATTTGGATCGAACACAAACATCGCCAGCGCAAAAATCCCCGCCACAAACCCGAACATCTCTTCCGCCCAAAAATAAATCAGCAACCCCAGCGCCAGCGCAAACCCCGCACACATCATCCGCGCCGGAAACAATACGCGGTCGCCTCCATTCCCCCAAACAAACGCCTTCCCATCGAGAAACGCTTCCGTCTGATTCGGCCGCTCCTGGTTCGGTGGCACCTTCAACTGCATGTGCAGCAACGGCAACGCCGCCGTCATTTTGATAAACGGCGGCACCTCGGGATTCAGCCGATAGTCATCGAACTTCCAGATCGTGTACCCATCAAAAAGATGATGCGCCTCATCCCAGCTCGATGACGTAGCATTCGCCACATGCACCAACTCGAGCGCCAGCACACATAGCAGCGCCCCCACGCACACTCCCCGCACCCAACGGTTCACCTGCAACGAAAACCCCGCCATCGCACCCTCGCAGCCAGTATGCACCCAACCCCTGCGCGCCCACCACGCAAAACTACGCCGCCCTGCCTATTTCCTGCTTCCGATTTCCTCCGCGCCTTGCTCCTCCAGCTCCACCTCAACCTCCGCCGTCCTCCGCCGCAGCCGCGCCGCCAGCGCCTTCAGCCGCAGCGACTGCGGATAGTGCAGCATCGCCCCCAAAAATCCGCCCCACGTATCGTGCGCAATCTTCAGCGACGACGGAAGCACATACGCATCCATGATCAACTCGCTCAACAGCAGCGACCCCGCCGCACCGTACAGCCCATACTTCCGCGCCGCAAAATAAGTCACCACCACCGTAATCCCCGTTGCAAACGAATACACGGTAGCCAACCGCTCATGCAGATTGATCGCCGCCACCAGCGTAGAGCTCGTCGACCACAGCGAATAGAACACCACCACCACCAGCAGCAGCCCCACCAGCCCCGGACTCGACGGCACCTTTCCGAGCGTCCACTTGTGCAGGAACGTCGGCCCCAGCGTCGCCACAATCACCACCACGCTCAAACTCATGAACAGCGCAATCTGGCACGCCCTCCGATGCAGCGTCCGCACCACCTCCATATTGCCCGCGCCAAACGCAATCGAAAGCTCCGGCCACACCGTATTCTTTACGAGCTCCACCGCCTGCAGCGCCAGCCGCGACACCGTCCGCGCCGTCGCAAACACCGCCACTGCCTTCGGCCCCATCGCATAGTTCACCGCCATCTGCGATCCCTGGATATTCAACGCATTCCCCAACGGAAATCCCATGAACGCTAGCGACGGCCGCGTCAGCCGCTTGATCTCCTTGAACGACGAATACTTCCACCCATAACTGATCCAGGGAATATCCCGCTTCACCATCACGCACAGAATCAGCGTCACCGTAATGTTCGCCAGTGCAAACACCATCGCCGTCGTCCGCGGCCCATACCCGAGCATCACCGGCACTAGCTGCGCTCCAAACGCCGCTAGCGACAATCCGCTCTTCAAAAAATTTCCATACGAGTATCGGGCAATGCATCGGTATGCCGACTGCAGCAACAGCTCCAACTGCCCAAATAGCACCGACAGCCCCAGCCAGAACAGCACCCAGCTCACATCCTGCTCACTGATCGTGTGGATGTTCAGCAGCCGCCCCATCGGCAGCAGCCACAGTGCCACCGACATCGCAGCACCCGTCAGCCCCATCACCCCCGTGATCCACCACCAGCAGCTCTGAAATACGCCCAGCGCCGCATCCTGTTCCTTGCGCGCCATCAGCATCGTCATGTCGTTGCCCGCCACCTGGCCAAATCCCGCATTCGAAAAGCTTAGGTACGTCGGAAGCCCCGTCAACACCATCCAGACGCCATAGGTCGTCACGCCCCAGAAATGCATCAGCACCGGCACCTGCACCAGCTGGATCACCGTCGACGCAGCCTTACTGATCAGCGTCGTAGCAAACCCAACAAACAGCCGCCGTTTGGTCCGATCATCCATCAACAACCACCCGGCCACATACGATGCATATCCGCGATTCTATCAACCAGCCACCCGCACTCACATCCCAAACGCGAAGCCCCTCGCCGTCCGCGCAGGACCTATCGCTTCAACTCCCCATCCAGCCGCACCTTCTCCTGCGCCAACTTCAACAGCATCTCGTTGTCCCCCCGCCGCTGCGCCTCCGCCATCTGCACCCGCACCTCTCTCGACCGCCTCTCCAAATACCCCCGCCGCAACGTCTGCAACGCCCCCTCAACCTTCGCCGCCGACACCTCCTCCTCGCTCGCGCTCTGCAGCGCACTAGCCAACAGCATCCGCGACACATCATCCGGCGCGGCCTCAAACGGATTCTCAGGCGCCGCCGCATTCACCAGCACCTCCATCACCGCCGCACTCCCCAATCCCGAAAACCACTCAGGATTTTCCGCCAACCGCTGCGCCGCCAACGCCCGCGCCGAATCCGCATCCGGCAGCACCAGCGCACACAGCAAAATCCTCTCCACCTCCGTCACCGCCCGCGGCTGAGCCGACTTCACGCTATCCAGCCGCTGCGCCGCCGCCTGCCTCAGCTCCTGCCGCATCAACGAGCTCTCAATCCCCAGCTTCTGCGCCGCATTCTCCGCGAAGTCACTCCGCGCAATCGCATTCGGCACCCGCCGTATATGCGGCAGCAGCATATTCAGCGCCTTCACCTTGCTCTCAGGAGTCCGCGCCGGAAACAACACCTGCGCCCGCTCAATCAAGTAATCCGCATACCTCACCGCCCCTCTCACCGCAGTCGAGTACGCCGCAATTCCCCGCTCCTTGATGTACCGATCCGGATCGAGCCCACCCTCGAGCGTCACTACGCGAACCTCGAAACCCTCCTCCACCAGCAGCGCAATCGTCTTCTCCGCAGCATTCGCCCCCGCTTGATCGGGATCAAAATTCAACACCACCCGCTTCGTAAATCGCGACAGCAACCGCACCTGGTGTTCCGTAAACGCTGTCCCACTCGTAGCAATCACATTCGCAATCCCACCCATAAACACGCTGATGCAATCCATCTGCCCTTCCACCAGCAGCGCAATATCCAGCTCGCGTATCGACCCCTTCGCCTTATCCAGGTTGAACAGCACTTGCCCCTTCGTATAAAGCGCGGTCTCCGGAGAATTCAAATACTTCGGCCCAGCCTTCGCATCCTGTTCCACCGAGTCCAGCGCCCGCGCCGTAAAGGCAATCGTCTTCCCCTGCTCATTCGCAATCGGAAACGTAATCCTCTTCCGAAACCGCGCATACATCGGCCCAGGCGCGCCATCCTCTTGTTCCTTCCACGAGAACAATCCACTAGCCCGCAGCGCCTCTTCCGAAAAAAACTTCCCCAGCCGATCCCGCATATCGTTGAAGCTCTCCGGTGCATACCCAATCCGGAACTTAGCAATCGTCTCCGCGGTCACCCCGCGCAGCGTCAGATACTCTCGCGCCCGCGCCGCCTCAGGGCTCTTCAGGCTCTGCTCAAAATACTGCGTAGCCGCCTCATGCGCATCCATCAACTGCTTCCGCAGTCCTGCCTCACGAGCCTCTTCCGGCGAATTAAAATCCCGCTTCGGCAGCGCAATCCCCATCTTCGTCGCAACGGCCCGTACCGCCTCCGGAAAGCTCAGCGTCTCCATCTTCTGCACGAACGTAAACACGTCCCCATGCTCATGACATCCAAAGCAGTAATAGCTAGCGGTCGCGGGATACAGATAAAACGACCCCGACTTCTCCTTATGAAACGGACAAAGCGCCGACCAGTTCGCCCCACTCTTACGCAGCTTCACATACTCGCCCACAATCCGGACAATATCTGCCTGCTGCTTCACGACCTGAGAAAAATTGTCCGCCATAGCGCTCCCACCAGTGTAGAGTCTCCCCCTCCTTTCAACTTCCGCCGCCGCCACCAGCCCCGGCCTCTCGGCCCTGCGGACACCGGAAAGACTGTACCGCAGTACTCAATCAGTAACCCTCAGCAATCAGCGTGCCCTCCACAACACCTCGCGAAATACCATCGACGGACAGCAACAACCTGCGCATCCCGGTGTTTCAACCAGCGACCCCAAACCTTTGGGCGAGCGCAACATGGCCCTCAGGCGGTTGCTGCAAGGAGATCGACCATGAACGTCAGCCAATGCCTTCGCCGCCTGCTCGTCGCAGCAGCCGTCGCCATACCCCTCTTCGCTCTGCCATCCGCGCACGCGCAAATCAGCATCGGCGTCAGCTTCAACATCGGCATCGCCCCACCCGCGCTCCCCGTCTACGTCCAGCCCCCCATCCCCGCCGACGGCTATATCTGGACCCCCGGCTACTGGGCCTACGGCGACGCGGGATACTTCTGGGTTCCCGGCACCTGGGTCTTCGCTCCTCAACCCGGCTATCTCTGGACCCCCGGCTACTGGGGCTTTGAAGGCGGCTACTACGGTTGGCACGAAGGCTACTGGGGCCCGCACATCGGCTACTACGGTGGTGTCAACTACGGCTTCGGCTACGGCGGCATCGGCTTCTATGGTGGCGAGTGGCGCGGCAACCACTTCTTCTACAACGGCGCTGTCGCCAACTTCGGTGGCGGATGGCACCCCACCAACGTCTACGTCGATCGTGACATAGTCGTCCACAACACCATCGTCAACGTCAACCACGTAAGCTACAACGGCCCCGGCGGCATCGATCGCCAGCCCACCCCGCAGGAGCGCCAATTCTCCAACGGCCCCCACATGCAGCCCACCTCGGCCCAGATGCAGCACCAGAACTACGCTGCCCAGGACCGTTCGCAGTTAGCCTCCGTCAACCACGGCCGCCCCGCAACCATGGCCGCCGCCAACCCCGCAGCCTATCACCAGGTAGCCCAGCAGCGCATGGCCACGCAGCCCATCTCGGCCGCAGACCGCTCTGCCGGCAAAACCTACAACCCCAACACCCGCGAAGCCAATCAGGACCAGCGTATCTCCAACGGTCTTCGCTCAGGCCAGATGACCTCTGGTGAAGCCGCCCGCGCCGATCGCACCCAATCCAACATCGACCAGCAGGTCCACAACGATCGTGTCGCCAACGGAGGCACCCTCACCAACCAGGAACGTCAGCAGGTCAACGGCGAGCAGAACGCAGCCAGCCGCCAGGTCTACAACGAAAAGCACAACGCCAACACCGTGCGGCCCAACGAAGTTGACAACCGCGAAGCCAACCAGCAGCAGCGCACCGCACAGGGTCTCCGCACCGGTCAGGAAACCTCCGGCGAAGCCGCCCGCACTAACGCCAACCAGGCGCGCGTAGACCAGCAGGTGCACAACGAACGCTCGGCCAACAATGGCGCTCTCACCAACCAGCAGCACCAGCAGGTAAACCAGCAACAGAATCACAACAGCCAGCAGATCAACAACCAGAAGCACAACAACAACACGGCCTCCAAGCCCCAACCAAAAGAACCCAAATAGCAAGTAAGCAACACAACATCGCAACAAGAAACGGCTGGCACACGCCAGCCGTTTCATTTTCCAAAAGGTCATTCCCGGCAACGTCTCTAGTACGCCAGCGCGACACCGTCCGCTCGCATCTCACTCGCCGCAGCGTACACCCGCTCCCCATTCGGCTTGCGCAGCTCCACGCACTCATACCGTCCAAACCCGCCATCGCTCTTGCCCATTGGCCATCCCATCGCAATCAGCGCCTTGCGCGTCTCTTCAGGAACTCCCGCCTCCAGCCTCAAAATCCCTTTCGGCCCTAACCCCACCGGATCCTCGCCCATACTCTGCGACGACCCCTCGTGATGCCACCGCGGACTATCTCCCGCCGCCTGTACATCCAATCCGTAGTTCACGCGATTCAGCACAATCTGCGTCTGCCCCTGCGGCTGCATATCGCCGCCCATCACTCCGAACGCCAGCCACGGCGCTCCATCCTTCACCGCGAACCCAGGAATAATCGTCTGAAACGGCCGCTTGCCCGGCGCATAGATGTTCGGATGCCCATCCTTCAGCGAGAACAATTCGCCGCGATCCTGGAACATGAACCCCAGCCCATCCGCCACCAGCCCCGAGCCCATCCCTCGAAAATTTGACTGGATCATCGACACCATCATCCCGTCTTTATCCGCCATGCTGAAGTACGTCGTATCGCCATGGCTCGGCGCCTGTCCCGGATACACCGGCTCCAGTATCCGATCCATCTGAATCAACTTAGCCCGCTCCTTCGCATACTCCATCGAGTTGAGCCACTCCACCGGCACCTTTGCGAAGTGCGGGTCCGCGTAATACCTCGCACGATCCTCATACGCCAGACGCTTAGCCTCAATCTGCACATGCAGCGCCTGCGCACTTTGAAATCCCATCCCCCGCACATCGAACTGCGAAATGATATTCAACATCTGCAACGTGGCCAGCCCCTGCGTATTCGCGCCCATGCCGTACACATCCACGCCGCGATAGTTCGTCACCAGCGGCTTCACCCATTCCGCATGTTGCTCGCGCAAATCCTCCACCGACAGCCATCCCCCAATCCGCTTGAAGTAGGCCTCAATCGTCTTCGCAATCGGACCGTCATAGAACGCGTCGCGCCCACCCGCCGCAATCGCCCGATACGTCTTCGCCAAATCCGGATTACGAAATACGTCATACTCGTTCACCGGCTTCCCACCCACTTGGTACGTATGCACCGCGTTCGCCGTCTCCTCCACGCCCGACCCCGGCCGCACAAAAATCGCCATATTCCGCTTGATGTAGTACCCGATAATCTGCGGCACCGGCGCCCCATTCTCGCAATAATGAATGGCCGGCTCGAACAGCTCTGCCCACGTCAACTTGCCATACCGCTGGTGCAGCGTCCACCACGCATCCAACGCTCCCGGCGTCGACACTGCGATTGCACCCAGCGGCGGAATCACTCCATTCTTCGCCCGCGCCCTCACCATATCCAGCGTTAGCGACTTCGGTGACCGACCCGACCCCGCCAGCCCCATCACCGCCCCCGCCTTCGGATCCCACAACAGCGCGTAGCAATCGCCGCCCAGCCCCGAACTCGTCGGTTCCACCAGCCCCAGCACCGCGTTCGCAGCAACCGCCGCGTCCACCGCCGACCCGCCCTTCTTCAGCATCTCGATCGCCGCCTGCGTCGCCAGCGGATGTGCCGTCCCCGCCGCACCCGAGCATCCCAGCGCCGGTGACCGCGTCGTAAAGCTCGCCCCGGCCGGCCGATCTCCCGCATGCACATCCGGCCGATCAAACTTGTCTTCACCAGCCGCCTGAAACTTCGGCAGTTCGCTCGACGCCCCCTCGGCCTGCGCAGCCTCGCGGCCTCCCGGCGCCTCGCCCTTCGCCAATCCCGCCGAGCCCGCCGCTGCCAATGGAAGTGTTGCAAGAAACGTCCGACGAAGCATAATCAATCTCCTTCAATTCAGCATGATGGTTCTCGACCGAACGCCTGCCCGGCGTCGTTCCATCGCTTACGCTCGAGCCCCTACCAGATCATCTTCAGCTTCGTCCCTGGCCAGCTCCGCGTCAGGTTCCATCGACCGCAGCAATGTGTCGCGGACAAACAGAATGTGGTGATGCATCTCGCGCTGCGCCAGGCCAATGTCTCCATCCCGCATCGCCGCGTAGATTTTCTGGTGGCTCGCCGGCGCAGTCGTCGCCGACAGATAAAACGTCGCCATGCGGCACAGCAGACTCTTCTGCTGAACGTTATCCAGGATCCTTCCAAATTCCGCATTCCCGGTTGACGCCGCGATCAGCCCATGGAAATGAATATCTTCCTCAATATGCCGAAGCTTGTCTCCTGCCTCCAGGTTGGTCCGCGTCCGCTCAATGCTCGCCGCCATCTGCTCCAGCAACTCCCGCGTGATCCTTGCGTTCTGCACCGCATGCACCTCCAGCAAGGCGCGCACCTCGTACAGGTCGTGCACCTCTTGCGCCGAAAACTTGCGCACATACGCTCCACGCCGCGATTCAATACTGATCAGGCCTTCGCTCTCCAGTCGCATCAGCGCCTCGCGTACCGGCGACTTGCTGATGCCCAGTGCACTCGACAGATACTCTTCAGTCAGCTTCGAGCCTTCGGGAAATGATCCATTGAGCAGCTGTCGCTTCACACTCTGGTAAGCCTGCTCCGTCAGATTTGGGTTCTTCGTCAGTTTCAACATAGGGTAAGGTCCACGCGGATTCTACCTGACCCGCATGCCTCTTCGCCGCAAAGCGGTCCTGATAGCAACAGAAAATGCGCCCCGTGGGCCAGCTGATCGTCCACGAGGCGCACTCCCTTCTAGAACACAAACTTCGCGCTGAGTTGCAGTTGCCGCGACGATCCGCCATCACTGGTAGCAAAGCGCGTAGCCGTTATCTGCCCAAAGCTCGCCGACTGAACATTGTTCGATGGTTGCCCAAAGTTCGGGTGATTGAGAATGTCGAACGCATCCACGCGCAGGATGAGCGAAAGACTCTTGAACAACCTCGTCTCCTTCTCTCCCGAAAGATCTAGGTCCGCAAATCCCGGCCCCGTGCCGCGGTTGCGCTGCATATTGCCCAGCCCCGTATACGCCGTCGGTGCCGTCGCGCCCGTTGCGTTCGCTTGCGTTCCAACAATCTGGTACACGCATGCCGATGTCACATTGGTCAGGTCGCACACCGCGCCGCCGTACGCCAGGCCGCCAGGATTCGCGAAGTAGCTCACGTTGGACGATCCACTAATCTGCTGCTTGTGCCGCGTGATCGGCTTCAGCAGGTTCGGACGGATCAGGCCGCTGTTGCCGTTGAACCCGTCGCTGCTCGCCACAATGTTCACCGGATTGCCCGTCTGATACTGGAAGATGCTCGTCAGCCGGTAACCCGACACCCACCGATTGCGCTTGAACGGCAGCGCATAAATTGCGTTCGCCGCAAAGTGTTGCCGCACGTCGAAGTCCGAAAGCCCATAGTTCTCAGAAGGGTTGTTGCTGTCCGGCAGCACCGCTCCGCCCTGCGACCCGAGCGAGTTGATGTCCATCGACTTCGTCCACTCATAGTTCATATCGAACTGCAGCCCATTCGACATCGTCTTCGACAGCGTCACCCACGTCGCGTTGTAGTTCGAGTAGCCGATGCTGTTGGTCTCCGCAATATTCGAGGCGATCGACGCTCCCGGAGCAATCGGGCTGTCTGCCGCCAGCGCCAGGTAAGGCCGCGGACTCGGTGCATTCGTCGGCCCGTTCGCCTGGTTCGGATCGGTCCGAATCAGCAGATGATGTCCGGTCGAACCGTAGTAGCCGATGCTCGCCACCATGCTCCATGGCAATGCCTGCTGCACATTGAAGTTGAAGTCCTCCACGTACGCATTGCGGAAGTTCGGATTCACCCATCCCAGTGCGAATCCCGAAGCAGCCTTCGCCGAGGCATACAGATTATTCATAGGAATCGGCGCCGCGCTGTTGCTGTACGAAACCGCCGTAGTAAACGGAGGATTCCCCGTCAGGATGCTCACCGTGCCAGCCACCGGCTGATCCACCAAAATGCCGTACGCGCCGCGCAGCACCGTCTTGTTGTTGTTGAACAAATCCCACGCGAAACCCACCCGCGGCTCCAGGTTGTAGTTCTGCTTGTACGCCCCGTCCGCCGGAATCCCATTCGTCCCAGCCTGCGTCAGCGTCACGTTCGCGGGATTGAAGATCGAAATCCGATTCTCGCCTTCCAGCGGCGTTCCGTTCCACTCAAATCGCAGTCCGCCCTCCAGCGTCAGCCCCGGCAACATCCGGTAGTTGTCCTGAATGAATCCCGCCGCCGCATCCGCATAGATCCGGTAGTCGATGATGTTTGGCTGAATGCTGAACACCGGCGTCACATCGTTCGCAAGATTCACGCTCGACAGCGTCATGGTCCCGATGTTGCCCGCGAAGCTGTAGTAAAGATAGCGCCGGAATTCACCGCCCCACTTGATCTGATTTTTGCCCTTCAGCATCGTCACCGTATCCGACAACACGCCGGTAGTCGTATTGCGGCCCTGCGGGAACCCCGACGGCCCGCCCACCGTGAAGCCCACATCCGTGATCGTCGTCTGCGGAATACCCACGTTGCCAGTCAGCCCGTCAACGATCCCGATGCTCGCCGGATCAATCAAGTTCGCCGGGTGGAACGCAATCGAGATCCTGTTGAAACCCAGTCGCGCTTCATTCGTCACATTCGAATTGAAGATATGCACATACTGCAGCGTGCCAATCTGCCGATGCGCTGCCCGATGGTCGCCCCATCCCGGGAGCGTGTCGCCCTGCAGCGCTGGTTCGGTGCGCACATCTTTCTGGAACGCATAAAACCCGTGCAGCGAATCATTCGGTCCCAGCTGTTGCAAGACGTCCCCGGTGTACTGGTCGATCTGCACCGGCCCCGGCGTAAACGACACAAAGTTTGGCCCGCTGTTCGGCAGTGGAATCAGCGCCGCAAATGCCGCGGCAATCGGATCATTCGCAGCATTCGCAGCATACGCATCCTGCTGTGCCTGGCTGAACACCGGGCTGTTCTGCAATATCCCCTGGTGCTGCCGCAGCCCTTCATAGCTGAAGAAGAAGAATGTGTGTCCCCTCCACACCGGCCCGCCCACCGACCCGCCAAAGTTGTTGCGCTGCAGCGGAGCCTTCGCGCCCGTGTCCCCTACCAGCGGAAGCCCGGTGCTCGGGTTGTAGCTGCGGTTGAAGTAGTTGCGCGCGTCCAGCCAGTCATTTCTGAAGTAGTCGAACAGCTCACCATGAAAGTGGTCCGTACCCGATCGCGTCGCCACCGTCACAATGGACCCATCGCTGCGGCCATACTCCGCACTGAACGTCTGGTTGTTAATCCGGAACTCCGAGGTCGTGTCGATTGAAGGCTGAAACGTAATCTGGTTCTGGCTGATGTCATTCAGATTGATGCCGTTGATCTGGAAGTTAACCGAGTCTTCCCGATTGCCCGCCGTAATGAACGAGTTCGCGCCCAACCCGCGGCTAGGCGCCGTCAAACTCCCCGCCGTGTCCGCCACCACGCCACCCGGCGTCAGCACGGTCAGATCTAGAAAGTGACGCCCGTTGAGCGGCAACTCCTGTACCGTGTTCCGCCCAATCACCTGGCCTACCGTGATCGTGCTCGATTCAATCTGCGCCAACGCGCTGCTCTCCACCTCCACCGTTTCGCCCGCTGATGCCACCGCCAACTTCGGGTTCAGCGTCGCACTCTGCGCCACCTGAAGCGTCACCTTCTCAATGGTGTCCATGCTGAAGCCCGACGCTTTAACCTGCACCTTGTAATCGCCCGGCTGCAGCGACGGCACAGCGTATGCGCCCGCCTCGTCCGTCGTCACCGTCCGGTCCAGCCCCGTTGCCAGCGAGTGCACCACAACCTGCGCATGCGCCACCGCCGCTCCGCTCGGGTCCGTCACCACACCCGACAGCGTAGCCGACGACTGCGCCCACGCCCCGCTCACACAGAAAGCCAGCAACGCCAGGGCGAATAGAAAACCGCGATTACGAAGAGTTTTGAGAAGTGTCATTGAACCTCCAAAGCTTTAAAGAAACGGGCCATACACGCCGCCCGTAGACGACAGGTTCTAGCTGAATTACAGATGCGTGAAAAGAGATATATCACATATCAGAGGTTCAGGAACGGCCAATACCTGCCTAATTTGCAATTTGTCCCAAGCCACCCCCCACTCCTCTGCTGCCTCCCCAGGTCCTCGCGCCGAAGAACCTCGGCTACGACAATCTCTACCGCATCCTCATCGTCCAGCTCAGCGACGCCCAGACGTTCGATCTCCACTCCATCAAAAGACCTGCATCCACATCGCCCATCGGAATGGCGCGCAACTCATCCCTTCGACACCTGCAACCTGTTCCATCGCGACACCCTCGAACAGACTCGCCTTGCGCCACTGCGCGATCAAGCCATGGCCTCAAGAAATTGAACCCGCCACATCGGGCCGGCCCAATGAATCCCTCTGTCATCACTCGTTGAGAAGAATGCAACTGCCTATGCAGATGCTATTGAATTTGAGAGTATAGGATGGTCTTCCGCGGAGATGAACATAATGAAGACTACCGGTGTCGCGACAACGAAATCTCCTGCCTTGTCACAGATTCATACGCCGAATGTAGAAAATATTCTCGGTCAAAGCGACGCGCAATTTCGCTCACTGGCGGATACGGCTCCGGTCCTGATCTGGGGCTCCGGCACGGACAAACTCTGCACCTATTTCAATAAGCCTTGGCTCGATTTCACGGGGCGATCCTTGGACTCCGAGCTTGGAGAGGGCTGGGCAGACGGCGTTCACCCGGAAGATTTGCTGCGGCGTCTCAACACCTACACGCAATACTTCGATCGGCGAGAAAAATTCAGCATGGAATATCGGCTGCGCAGGTTCGACGGCGAGTATCGCTGGATTTTGGACATTGGAGTGCCGAGATTCGATCAGGATGCCTCCTTCGTCGGTTATATGGGGATCGCCGTCGATGTAACCGATCGCAAGCTGGTGGAAGGAACCTTACGCGAGAGTGAGGAGCGGTTTCTGGAGTTGGCCGAACAGAGCCGCACCACCCACTGGGAAGTGGATCCGCAGGGTCTCTTCCTCCATGTCAGCAATGTGGCCCAGGTCACTTGGGGTTACAGTCCTGAAGAAATCATGGGCCGGATGCACTTCTACGATCTCCATCCCGAAGAAGGACGCGATGCGTTCAAAGCAGCGAACTTCGCGATCATGGAGCAGAAGCAAAGATTTCAGGACGTAGTCCATGCCATTAAAAGAAAGAGTGGCGACATCGGATGGGGCTCCGTTAACGGTATCCCCGTTCTCAATGCCGACGGAACCCTGCGCTGCTACCGAGGCAGCTGCACCGACATCACCGAGCGCAAGCTCGCTGAAGAAGCCATCTCGGGCGTCAGCCGAAAGCTGATCGAAGCCCACGAGCAGGAACGCGCCCGGATCGGCAGAGAACTGCACGACGACATCGTCCAACGACTCGCCCTCCTGGTCGTCCAACTCGACAGAGTTCAACAGCAGATTCCCGACTCCACATCTGACTTCAGCAGGCAAATCGGCGATCTTCGAAACCAGACCCTCGAAATCACCACCGACGTTCAATCCTTATCGCACGAATTACACTCTTCCAAACACGAGTACCTGGGGATCGTTGGCGCAATCAGAAATTTCTGCGGTGAGTTTGCTGGGCGCCAGGGCGTCGACATTGATTTTCAGAGCCATGATATTCCTGATACCTCACCGACCAACCTTATCCTTCCCTTGTTACGAGTCCTGCAGGAAGCCCTTCATAACGCTACAAAGCATAGTGGGGTAAAAAACTTCGGAGTAAAACTATGGGGAAGCGCTGAAGAAATTCAACTCAGCGTCAGCGATCACGGCGTAGGCTTTGATTCAGAAGCCGCAAGAAAGACTACCGGGCTTGGCCTCACCAGCATGCAGGAGCGACTGAGCCTGGTCGGTGGAGACCTTTCGATCAACTCACAACGAGGGCACGGCACCACCATTCACGCCTCCGTCCCCCTCATTTTGGTGGGCCATTCAGCGCGTATAACTGGATAACTTTTCCAAATTGAATTTGCCTGTCCCTTCGATCGGTGACGTTTATGTTGAAAGGTCTTCTCGGAGATTTAGCGAAGCGATCCTCATGGAATCCTGGAACGAGGCCGAAAGTTTCTCTTTGGCCGACCGCACTGATCGGAATCGTAGTCATCAAAGCCGTACTGTCCCTCGGCGTAAAGCCCGGATCGTTTCTGCTTTCCTATAGCGGAATCAGCTATTTCCTGCTGCTGATGCTGGCCACCGGTTTCGCCGTCCGCAACGCAATTCAGAAGACCCTCGGACGCCGGCCATTCTGGGTCCTCCTCGCCATTGGCTACGGACTTTGGACGCTAAGCCAGGGCACCATTCTCTACTACGAACTCGTCCTGCACATCGAGGTGCCCAATCGTTCCATCGCCGATCCCGCACTGTTCCTCCATATCGTGCCGTTGATCGCCGCTGCCATCACTCTCCAAGATCAGAATGCAGCCGACCGCAAGTTATACCGCGTGATCTTGAACTCCCTCCTCTTGCTGTTTTTCTGGGCTTTCCTTTATGGCTACACCGTCTTTCCTTACCAGTACTTCCCCGGTACCACCAGCTACGCCCTGCCCTTCGACATTCTCTACCTGCTGGAGAATCTGGCTCTGCTGTTGGTTGTTGGGGTCTTAGCACTCCGCGTGCCGTCTCCCTGGAAGCCAATCTATCTTCACCTTCTCGGCGCCTCCACCGTCTACGCGTTAAGCTCAACCGTTGCCAACCTTGCCATCGACTCAGGGGGCTACGTCAACGGCAAGCTCTACGGTCTCGGCCTCACCGTTTCCGTTTGCTGGTTTGTCTGGATACCGCTGCGCGCACGCCAGGCCGGTGCAGCAGCAACTGATATCCCGCCCGATGGAGTCCAGAGCCCGCTAAGCTCTGCATGGGCCATGCTCGTCGCCGTCATGGTCCCAATTCCAATGATCTGGGAGCTGTTGCAACGGAATGTGAACGGCGGCGTACCGGTCATTCGCATATCGGTCGCAGTTGTCGCGATTCTTTGCCTCACCAGTGCTGCCTATATGAAGGAGTATCTCGCCAGGCGTGAGATGGACTTTCATTTCGGGTTAGCCAACGAGAGCCTCCGTCTGGCCATGGAAGCCAGCGCCTCGGTAGGCTGGGACCTGGAGGTGAAGAGCGGACGGAATGTCTGGTTCGGAGACCTGCAAAACACCTTTGGCATCGCCGCCGATACATACGTGACCACCGGCGTGGATTTCACGAATCGCATCCATCCTGAAGACCGGGCGAAAGTCTCAGAAGCGATCGCAACTGCACGGGAAAGCAAGAGGGTATACACGTCAGAATTTCGCGTCTTACATTCCGATGGCACCATTCGCTGGCTGGAAGCGCGAGGCAAGTTCTACTACGCAAGAAATGGCAGCCCCGAGCGAATGTTGGGCGTGGCACTGGATATCACCAAGCGCAAGTTGGCGGAAGAAGCCCTTTCCGGAATGACCCGCAGAGTGATCGAGGCGGAAGAACGCGAACGCGATCGGGTCGCCAAAGACCTTCACGAAAACATCGGTCAACGTCTTGCTCTATTGGCAATTGCGATCCAACAAATTAAGAAGGACGAGTCCTATCAGGCGCCTGGATTTCTCGACCCCATGGAAGCAGTGTGGAGGAAAACCCTCGAGATCTTGGCCGATGTCAAAGCTTCCGCGCACGAACTCTACTCTCCTCGATTGGAATATCTGGGGATTGCGGGCGTCATGAAAACCTTCTGCGAAGAATTCGCGGACAGGAAAAAAGTGGAAATTGACTTCAGTAGCCACGGTTTCGTTCATCCCGTGTTGCCGGACGTTTCCATTTGCCTCTTCCGTGTTCTGCAGGAAGCGCTGCACAACGGGGTCATGCACAGCGGCGTGCGAAAGTTCAGCGTCCAGATTTGGGCCGAGGCGGATGAGGTTCATCTCAAAGTCAGCGACGCGGGCGTCGGCTTTGATTTCGACGCGGCAAGGGACAGCCGCGGGCTTGGCCTCGTCCGAATCGAGCAGCGAGTCAAACTAGTGGAAGGAACCACTTTCATCGATTCGCATCCGGAAAAGGGCACGACAGTCCAGGTCAACGTGCCCATCCATTCGGGCTCGACTGCATAACTGCGTCTCACTCGATGCGCCGATACAACGCCAATTCATATGAAAGAAACGGCTGAGTGTTCTGCGCAGATTCGCTTATACGTGTCGCGTTGCTCCTCCCGCTCAAAGCTACTCACAAGGTATCCGCACAAAATATCAATACCGCAGCTCCTTGCAAGCTGCTCACATAAATGCTCCAGCTCAACCGCTGCATCCGCCTCCCCTTGCGCCCACAAGAGCGGAGAGCACTCCCCGCAAAGTGCAACCCGAGACCGTTCTCCATTGGTTGCTTCGGCGGCTACGGCGACCAGATCGCTTACAACCTTCTGAAATCGAACCGGGTCAGGCAGATCATTCACCATCACAGCCGAAAACGCTACGGCAACATCCAGAGAAAGATACCGTCCCTGTTCAACGGCGGCAACCATATCCACGCCGTGATCCCGCAAACATTGAAGAATGCTTCCCCGATGCGCCTCAGTCGCGACCGTGATAACAGCACCCCCGGCACCAAGGGTGGCTTCGATGAACCGGGCAAAGCCAGCTACAAATGTCGCCTCATCCGAATAGAATTCGGCCTTGTGACTGTGTGTGACCTTCAGTCCTTCCGTAGCTGGCGGTGGGAGAGGCTCCTTAGAGTGCTCGACGGCTTTCGAATCCGGCGACAAGATGAAACGGTGACCCGATAATCCCCTGCTGACAAACTGTCGGCCTTGAAGAACCGCTTCCACGGCAGGCAGCAGTTCGGTTCCCATATGTACTTTAACCACGTACCCAAGTGCCCCCAGGTTGAGAGCTTCCTGCACCACTTCGGCAGAAGATTCCTGGCTTACGAAGAGGATCTTGCTCTCCGGAGACATCTTGAGGATCCGTCTAGCCGCATCGATTCCATTCAGTAAAGGAAGCCCGATGTCGAGCACAATCAAGTCTGGTCGGAGCTCTTCGGCTTTCCGTACCGCTTCAAGCCCATCGGCAACCTCGAAGATCTCAAAGCCCGGTCTCTCGCTCAGCATCGAACAGATGAAGCGCCGAAACGGCTCATAATCTTCTACAACCAGAACCCGGCGTGAGGTCGTTTCCAAGGCATCCCCTTCAAAAGGTGTAAACCCACATCTCAGGGTTTAGATGCGAATTATTTTTCATAGTCTCACGTTCCGCGGTCTAAATCGTCTTCGCTGGTTCAGATCGGCTAAACACCTTTACGAACGACCACCAGGAACAAACTTTCAGATGCGACCCGCGTACCTGGCTACCTGGGGCTCCCGAACGCCCATCCTTCCTGCGCTGGAAGCTGAAAGCAACCCTTTCCCTCTACACTCTCTCTTATGCTTTCCACCGCTGCCCGCGCCCGCCTCACCATCGTCCTCGTCGGCGCCCGCAACCCCTCCAACATCGGAGCCACCGCCCGCGCCATGCAGGACTTCGGCTTCTCCGACCTCCGTATCGTCAACGACTTTGCCGCCCCCTTCGAAGCCGCCCAGTTAGAGGCCGCCGCCTCGCTGGAAACCAAGTCCGCCGTAGCCGCCCAGCACGTCATGCAATCCGCGCGCCGCTTCGACACCCTCGCCGCCGCCATCGCCGACTGCACCCTCATCGTCGCCACCACCGCCATCGGCGAGCGTCAACTCAAACACCCCATCCTCCCCCTCCAGCAGGCCGCCCCCCTCATCCTCGCCGCTCTCAATACCCCCACAAAAGTGGGTGCCCCATCCATGACGGTCTCATCGTCATCTGTGGGATCTGACGAACCCCAGCACCCTACACCCGGAGGCAATATGGCTCTCCTCTTCGGCTCCGAAAAAACCGGCCTCACCAACGACCAGCTCTCCCACGCCACCCTCCTCACCACCATCCCCATGTTCTCGCCCACTGCCGCCGAACCCGCCACACCCGCGCGCCACCTCTCCATGAACCTCGGCCAGTCCGTCGCCGTCTGCCTCTACGAGCTCACCCGCTCTGGCTTCGAATCCTCCATCGAAATCCCTCCGGTCCACGCAGCTCGCGCCACGGCACAAGACCGTGAGCGTCTCACCCAGCTCCTACTCGACGTCCTCCACGCCACCGGCTACACCCGCCGCTTCCCCGCCAACGCCTCCGAGCCCCTCATCCGCCAGCTCGTCCAGCAGCTCGGCTCATCGCACCGCGAGGCGATGACCTGGATGGGCATCTTCCGCCAGATCCTCTGGCGCGAACACCAGGACACCAAAATCTAAGCCCCGGAAAAATCAAAATCTAAGCCCAAAAAAATTCGCGCGTCCGAAACCAAGATTGGAAGCGCCATCGCTCAACCCAAAGCAGGCTTGAGCATGACATAGATCCCGCAGGATCTCTTCCAACATGTAAGGTTTCCGGACGCGCGGTCTTCTGCGCTAGTTCAAGCGCACCGTCGCATCGCTAAGATCGCTGGTAGCCGTCGCAAGCACGGCGCCCTGCGCGTAATGCCCGGCAGATTCCTCCACCACGACCTTTGCACCTTCTGGCAGCTTGAATGCCACATCCTTGCCGGGAGGCAAAATCACCTCTGCATCCCCAGCCTTCACCTTGATCGGGGTGTCGGTGGAATTGTGCAGGTTGAACTTAATCACCTTCTCCCTGCTGAACATCGCATGCACAGGGGAGTGCACGGCCAGCGGGGCTGCATACATCGCTTCGCTCGTCAGGATCGAAACACCTAGAACCATGGCTGTTACTACGGATGAACGCTTCATATTAAATTCCTCATTCTCACAAATTTACGAACGCACAAACTGCCTGCCATGGTTCAGGAAGTTCGTCACATTCATCTCTACGTCGATAGACGCACCACGGTTCCATGTCGCGAGAATGTTCTTGATACCTTCACAAAACTCTCCAACCCTCCACACAAAAACTCTCCACCTCTCAACTAGATAAAATAGACTCTGTGCCCGATCTCCTCGCCAACATGAACCCGCAGCAGCGCGAGGGAATCCTCGCCGTCGACGGCCCCGTGCTCCTCCTCGCCGGCGCCGGCAGCGGCAAGACCCGCGTCATCACTCACCGCATCGCCTATCTCATTGAAGAGCGTGGCGTTTCGCCCGACTCCATCCTCGCCGTCACCTTCACCAACAAGGCCGCCAAGGAGATGGGCGAGCGCGTCGAAAAAATCCTCGGCCATACCACCCTCGCCCAACCCACCATCGCCACCTTCCACAGCTTCTGCGTCCGCGTCCTCCGCCGTGATATCGAAGCCCTCCGCATCGGCAACAAAGGCCTTACCCGCAACTTCGCCATCTACGACGAGACCGATCAGCAAGCCGTAGTCAAGCAAGCCCTCAAGCGCCTGTCGCTCGACGACAAAACTCTCAAGCCCCGCGTAGCCCTCGGCCGAATCTCCTGGGCAAAGAACCACATGATCGATCCCCAGGAATATTTCCTCGCCTCCACGAATCCCATGGAAGAAAAGATCGCTCACATCTTTAAGATCTACAAAGAGGAACTCGACAAGGCCAACGCCCTTGACTTCGACGACCTCCTGCTGGAAACCGTCCGTCTCCTCAAATCCTCCGCCGAAGTTCGCGAGCGTTACAACCGCCGCTACAAGTACCTCCTCATCGACGAATATCAAGACACCAACCGCCCCCAATACGAGCTCATGAAGCTGCTCGGCAAACACGGAAACGTTTGCGTTGTAGGCGATGAAGACCAGTCCATCTACTCCTGGCGCGGCGCCGACATCAAGAACATCCTCGACTTTGAAAAAGATTTTCCCAATGCAAAAACCATTCGCCTCGAGCAGAACTACCGGTCTACGCAATTCATCCTCGAAGGCGCCTCCGCAGTCGTGGCACAAAACACTCAACGCAAAGGCAAGAACCTCTTCACCACCCGCGAAGGCGGCTCCCTCATCGGCTACTACGAAGCTCCCGACGGAGAAAACGAAGCGCTCTTCATCGCCGACCGCATCGCAAAATACTTCCGCGAAGCAGCGGCCGGCACCGACAACCCCATCGAAACCCCACGCTGCGCCGTCCTCTACCGCACCAACTCGCAGTCGCGACTCGTTGAAGAAGCTCTCCGCCGCTACCAGATCCAGTACCACATGGTCGGCGGCTTCAGTTTCTACGACCGCGCCGAAGTTAAAGACATCCTCAGCTACCTCAAGCTCGTCCAAAATCCGCACGACTCGATCGCCCTCGGCCGCGTAGTGAACTCGCCTCCCCGCGGCATCGGCAAAACCACCATGGACACCCTCGAGCGCGTCGCCCTCACCACAGGCATGAGCTCCTGGGACGCCATCCACCGCGCCGTCGAGGAAAAACTTCTTCCCGCCCGCGCCCTCGCAGCCCTAAGCAACTTCCGCAAACTAATAGAAGACGCCCGCGCCATGCTAGGCCCCGACTTCGCCGCCAAACTCACCAGCGACATCACCCCCGAAGGCGACGCCTCCCGGATTAGCAGTGGCCTTCAAGCCACTGCTTATGATTCCCCCGCAGATTCGGGCTTTAGCCCCGGGCCTTCTTCGGACGACGACACCGACTTCGACTTCGGCTTCGCTACCGACGAAGAAACACCTCTCACCATCGCAGCCAACGACGCCAACACCAACTTCGACACCAGCTTCAACTTCGACTTCGACTTCGGCCCCACCGAAGAAATCAGCACCATCGCCCCCGAAAACGCCACCATCGAAGACGCTGTCGCCGACACAGCAAGCATCAACCCGTTCGCCCCCCTCCCCCTCAAGCAATCTGCCAGTGACGCAGCCCGCGCGCGCCTCGACCGCATCGCCGCCGCAGCCGACACCAACAACGATCAAACTCTCGCCGTCGGCGAAGGACTCCGCGAAGGATTCCGCAAGCCCGGCGACCCCGCCACCCTCCCCGAACTCATCAAGTTCCTCAACGACCGCTCCGGCTACATCCGCGCCCTCGAAGACGAAGCCACCCCCGAATCCTTCTCCCGCATCGAGAACCTCAAAGAACTAGCCAACGCCGCGCAAGACGCCACATCCCGCGGAGAAACGCTCGCGGAATTTTTAGACCACGCAGCCCTCGTCTCCGATGCCGACTCCTACTCCGCCGAAGCCCGCGTCACCCTCATGACCTTGCACGCCGCCAAGGGCCTCGAATTTCCCCTCGTCTTCCTCGCCGGCATGGAAGAAGGTCTCTTCCCCCACTCGCGCACGCTGCAAGACCCAACGCAGATGGAAGAGGAGCGCCGCCTCTGCTACGTCGGCATGACCCGCGCCATGGACACCCTCATCATGACCCGCGCCCGCTATCGCCGCCGCTACGGCAACGACAGCCCCGAGTCCTCCATGCCCTCGCGCTTCCTCGAAGAAGTCCCCGCGCGCCTCATCGAAGACATGTCGCCCGCCAGCTACGGCAGCTCTTACTCCACGCCGTACCCGCAGCGCAACAAGCGGCCCGCAGACGACGACTTCGGCACCGAGCGCCACTACTCCTACGAAGATGAATCTCAGGAGTCTTCCAGCTCTGCAAAATCCTACGCCAGCCAACGCTTCGGCCAACGCCGCACCGCCCCAGGCACCGGCCCGCTCGACAACACCGCCGCCTTCTTCGGCAAAGGCGGAGCCTCCAGCAAAGGCCCTCTCAACTTCAAAGGCCGTCCCCGCATGGACATTCCCGCCCCCACCGGCCGCACCGGCCTCGGCAAAGGAGCCCGCGTCCGCCACCCCAAATACGGCGAAGGCATCATCTTCGCGCGCGAAGGAGACGGCGAAGATGCCAAGCTTACCGTACAATTTAGTAGTCACGGCATGAAGAAGCTGGTCGAGAAGTTCGCCCAGCTCGAGCGTTTGTAAGCGCCCACCACGCCGACAAGTTCTGGGTGCCCCATCTTCGCCTCCTCCGCGCGCCAGCGAAGGGGAGGCTAAGGTGGGCCCGGCAAGTAATCCCAAATTCAAGCAGCACAGAGAGAAGACATCACATGGCAAACACCTCCACCATCACCGACAAAATCGAGCGCAAGAAGGTCAAGCGCGCCGCCCGCAAGAAGGCCGCCCCCAAGGCTCCCCGCACCGGAGCCCGCGGCGAGAACAAGGCCAAGATCAAGAAAGCATCCCGCGGCCAGTCCAAGCGTTAAGGCTTTCTCACAAATCAAAACGGCGAGCGGATTCACTCCGCTCGCCGTTGTTTCTTTTCTCTCTTGATCCGCTACCACTGCGCGAACCAGCGAGCCCTGAAGCTCAGAGCTCGTCAATCGCCTTAGCAGCTGCATTGATGGCATCGGTAATCTGCTGGATCTGTTCCGGTGTCACGTTCCCGCGCGTCACTCGCGCAATCACGGCACCCCGAAGATTACCGAACGCCTTCATGATCTCCGGCGAGCGACCGCGCTCAAACCCGCGGCCCGTCTCATCCAGGCGCGCAAACAACTCGTTCACACGCTCCTTGTTGGCTTCGAGATACGCAGTCCCCTCCGCCGTCACCGAATAGACCTTCTTACCGCTCTGCTCCGACGCTGCAGCCAAGCCCTCCTCTTCCAGCAAGGTCAGCGTCGGATAAATCACCCCGGCGCTAGGCGTATACCCGCCACCGAGCCGCTGCTCCATCGTCTTGATCAGTTGGTACCCATAGCTCGGCTCTTCGGACAGCAGCTTCAAAATCACCAGCTTGATATCGCCGGCCTCGAACATCCGCTCGCGACCGCGACCAAAGCCGCGCTCAAAACCTTCGCCGCGCGGTCCGCCAAATCCTCCACGTCCGCCAAATCCGCCGCGACCGCGACCGCCAAATCCGTGCTCACGCCCCTCGCAGCCAGGCCGCCCGTATTCGCGACCGTCAAATCCACCTCTCTCGCGGCGTCCGAAAACCCGCTCCCAACGTTCATGCATTTCAAAATGTCTTGTATTCATAATGTTTCTCCTTACCTATAAAAGATATATCTTGAGATATATCTTTTGTCAATAGAAAAATATATCTTAGCCACTTTCCGAAGCCGTGCCGCTCATCGCCTGCGCAATTTCACCCACCAGTTACAATCATCTCAATCCAACGCATCACGCTGACGAGGACTGAGCCCTGGCCCGACAAATTTTCGCTACCAAGTCCATCGACAAGCTCATCTCCGACTCCGAGCGCCCCGAACACGCCCTCAAAAAATCACTCGGCCCCGTCTCTCTCACCGCTCTCGGCATTGGCGCCGTCATCGGTTCCGGCATCTTCACGGTTATCGGCACAGCCATCGGCGGCAATCCTTCCCAGACCGTCTCCTGGGCCAAATCCCCCATCATCGATCTAATCCTCGGCGCTCTCCACGGCCATCTCGGAGCCGTCGCTGGCCGCCCCGGAGCCGGCCCCGCCCTCGCTCTCTCCCTCGTCCTCGTAGCACTAGTCTGCGGCCTCACGGGCCTCTGTTACGCCGAGCTAGCCAGCATGATCCCCATCGCCGGCTCCGCCTACACCTACACCTACGCCACCCTCGGCGAGCTCATCGCCTGGATCATCGGCTGGGATCTCATCCTCGAGTACGCCTTCTCCAATATGAGCGTCTCGGTAGGTTTCGCGGCGCACATCGTCGACCTCCTCGACTGGCTCGGCATCCACCTCAGCCCCAAATGGCTCTCCCCCGCCTACCTGCCCCTCGGCCTCCAGGACCTCGCCGGCAAAGACATCTTCCTCCCCGGCTGGCACGCCGGCTTCGACTTTCCCGCCTTCGCCGTAGTTCTCCTCCTCACCGTCGTACTCGTCCGCGGCATCCGCGAATCCGCCCGCACCAACAACATCATGGTGCTCGTCAAAATCGCAGCCATCCTCCTCTTCATCTCCTTCGGCCTCAGCTTCATCCACACCTCCAACTACCACCCCTTCTCGCCCAACGGTTTCACCGGAGTCCTCGCCGGCGGCTCCATCATCTTCTTCACCTACATCGGCTTCGACTCCGTATCCACCGCCTCCGAAGAGTGTAAAAACCCCAAGCGCGACGTCCCGATCGGCATCATCGCCACGCTCATCGTCTGCACCATCCTCTACATCGGAGTAGCCGTAGTCCTCACCGGCATGGTGCCCTGGCAATCCGTCGCCGGCGACGCCGCCCCGGTCGTCAACGCCCTCAAGCGCGTGTCTTTGACACCCGGCGGCCACAGGCTCCATTTCGTCCGACTCTTCGTCCTCATCGGCGCTCTCGTCGGCATGATCAGTTCCATCCTCGTCTTCCAGCTAGGCCAGGCCCGCGTTTGGTTCGCCATGTCCCGTGACCGACTCCTCCCCGACGCCTTCTCCAAACTCCATCCAAAATTCCGCACCCCCGCCTTCGCCACCTGGTTCGCCGGCATCCTCGTCGCCATCCCCGCAGGCGTATTCGACGTAGGCTCCTTCGCCGAAATGTCCAACATCGGCACGCTCTTCGCCTTCGTTCTCGTCTCCATTGGCGTTATTGTCCTCCGCTACAAGGACCCCTCCCGCCACCGCGGCTTCCGCGTCCCCTTCGGCCCGGTCATACCGATTCTCAGCACGGTCTTCTGCATCCTATTGATGGCCGGCCTCCCCGCTGTCACCTGGATCCGCTTCTTCGTCTGGCTAGTCATCGGCCTCTTCGTCTACTACTTCTACAGCCGCAAACGCAGCGAGTTTTACAAGAACTAATCACCATGGCGTACTGGATCGAAACCGGCCTCCCCGCAAAGCTAGCGATCATGGCCGCACCCTACGGCAGCGCACGCTTAGAAGACGAGATCCGCACCCTCAAACGCGAAGGCGCCGACGTCCTCGTCTCTCTCCTAACCCCCGGCGAAGAATTCGACCTCGGCCTCGAGCACGAGCGCGCCGCCTGCGATGGCCACGGCATCAAGTTCCGCAGCTTCCCCATCCCCGACCGCGACATCCCCGAATCCGCCGAAGCCTTCCTCAAGTTCATCGACACCCTGCATTACGATCTCCTCCAAGAACGAAGCATCGTAGCCCACTGCCGCGCGGGTATTGGCCGATCCTCCCTCCTACTCGCCGCCCTCCTACGCCGCGAAGGCCTCTCCACCGACGACGCCTTCCGCCGCATCACCCAGGCCCGCCGCATGTTAGTCCCCGACACCCCCGAGCAACTCCACTGGGTAGAGAACCTCCGCTTCGAACCGTAGTTCAAGACCCAACGCCGCAATACAGCCGCGCGTATCCTACCCACAGTGTCCACCTTCCTCACCGCCGAATGGCGCAAGCTGATCATGGCCCAATATGCCATCGACCCGGCCCTCCTAACCCCTTACCTCCCTGCCGGTCTCGAGCTCGATCTCTATGAAGGTCGCTGCTACGTCTCCCTCGTAGCGTTCCTCTTCGACCGCGTACGCCTAAAAGGCCTCCCCATTCCCTTCCACACCCGCTTCGAAGAAATAAACCTCCGCTTCTACGTCCGCCGCACAGAACCCGACGGCACCTACAAACGCGGAGTCGTCTTCATCCGCGAATTCGTACCCCGCCGCGCCATCGCCTATGTCGCGAAGCGTTTTTACGAAGAGCCGTATACCGCGATCCCAACCAATCGTCGCATCCAGCTCTCGCCAAGATCCCTCAAGGTCGGCTACGGCTGGGACCTTGGAGGCCGATCCCACAGCCTCTCCGTAGAAGCCGCCCCCATACCCCATCACATCCTCTCTAACAGCGAAGAAGACTTCATCACCGAGCACTACTGGGGCTACACCAAACGCAGCGACGGCAGGACCTCCTCCTACCAGGTCGAACATCCTAGCTGGCAAACCTACAAGCCCCGCAGCTACGAGATCGCCGTCGACTTCGGCCTGCTCTATGGCCAATCCTTCGCCTTCCTGACCGACGAACAACCCTCCAGCCTCCTACTCGCGGAAGGCTCAGCCGTCAGCGTTCACTCCGGGTTTCCCCTGAGCGCATAAACTATTCAGATGGCACGCGCCCGACAGATCCCAAAGTCCGATCAGCCCGACCCAGAAACCTGGCTACGCGGCCTTCCCAAAGCCGAGCTCCATCTTCACCTCGAAGGCTCCATCACCCCCGAAACACTAGTCGAGCTCTCCAAGCGCAACGACCCCACGCCCCTCACCCTCGCCGAAGCTCGCGGCGTCTATTCCTACCACGACTTCCCCAGCTTCCTGCTCTGCTTCAAAGCCGTCACCACCCGCCTCCACACCCCCGCCGACTACGAACTCATCACCTACAACATGCTCCGCGACCTCGCTCAGCAGGGCGTTCGCCACGCCGAAGTCTACATCTCCATCGGCATCCTTTACTGGCAGGACCGCCTCGATGTCGACCTGGTCATCACCGCGATCGAACGTGGCCGCACCCGCGCCGAGGCCGACTTCGACATCTCTCTCCTCTGGATCATCGATGCCGTCCGCCACTTCGGCGTCGAAGCCTGCGCCCGTGTCTTCCGCAAGGCCGCCGACCTCCAACACCTCTACCCCAGAATCGTCGGCATCGGCATTGGTGGCAACGAGCTCCTCGGCCCCGCCCACGAATTCCGCGAGCTGTATCAGCAAGCCAAGGCCGCCGGACTGCGCCTCACCTGCCACGCCGGCGAAAACACCGGCCCGCAAAGCATCTGGGCCGCCGTCAACATCGGCGCCGAGCGCATCGGCCACGCGCTCTCCGCACAGGACGACCCCGATCTCATCGAAGTCCTCGTCGACCGCCAAATCCCCCTCGAGCTCAACATCACCAGCAACCTCCGCACCGGTTGTTGTCCTTCGCTGGAAGACCACCCCGTCCGTCGCTACTTCGAAGAAGGCCTCATGGTCACGCTCAACTCCGACGACCCACCCTTCTTCGGAGCCAATCTCCTCGACGAATATCTCCTGGCCCACCGCACCTTCGAGTTCCCTCTCGACCAGCTCCGCGAACTAGCCGCCAACTCCATCGAAGCCAGCTTCCTCCCCCCCGAACGCAAACTCACCCTCCTCGCCGAAGTAGAGCGCTACGCCTTGTAGCCTTCCCCTACGCTCTACACTCTATCCCCTATCCCCTGCCCTACTTCCCCGGAGGCGCCGGCACCATCACTGCATTCGGATCCACCTTCGGAATCCCAAAGTGCCCACTCAGATGAACCAAATCCAGCGGCCGCAACTGCCCTGAAACCTGGATCACACTCATCTGCCGCGTTCCCCGAATCAACACCAGCACATTGTCGATATCTGCCCCAGTGAAGTGCAGCCAAAGATCCGTGAGCGGCTTCTGCGGCGTGGTGGCCTCCCGCGGCGACACGTTCCGATCCACCAGGTGCTTCCATCCCGCCGCATTGAACGAGTCCACCAGCGCATGCATGTTCTCAGGAATATAAAAAGCCGGCTCATGATACCGATAGTTCTCCACCGTAATGCTGTTCAATTGCATCGGAGGTCCTTCGCCGTCGTTCAGAAATCCCGTGGCGGACTCCAGCATGTCGTGGTCGAACGTAAACGAAGTGTGGTTCGTCCGCTCCGAAGTCAGGTTCCTCAGCGCTTCGCGGACGCCAGCCGGTTCCTGCGCAGCCCCAACGAGCGGAACAAACAGCATGACAGCAGACAGGAAACCCAACGCACACTTCTTCATAAGCACCTCGCTTCAGGATTAAACCATCTCAGCCCAAGAAAGTTGCGCACCCCGGACAGATGGCCTCCTGCCTTGATGTAGCTACGATGCATCGAACACCATCGGCAGCGCGCTCTGGTTGCTGGTCAGCTCTATTGCAATTACCCTCAACGATAGAGGTGGTTCCGGTTGGCAGAGTCATTGATTCACAACACGTTCGCTCCTATAAAGAAGCTGTTTCCCAGCTGGCTTTCCAATCCAGTGCGAAATGTCGTGACTGCCGTCCTCACCCCAATCACCTACAGTTACAGAACCGGCCACTTCCGCAGCAGCCTCAAAATGGCCGCCGTCACCCGCCACGGCGATCCGCTCCCCTGGTACACCTATCCCGCCATCGACTTCCTCAAGGATCGCAACTACGCCGGCAAAACCGTCTTGGAATTCGGCGGCGGCCAGTCAACGTTATGGTGGGCCGCGCACGCCGCCAGCGTCGTAACCTTCGAGGCCGACCGTGCCTGGCACGACCGCATCAAGAGCGGCATGCCCCCCAACGTCGACCTCAATCTCGTTCCCCGCGAAAACGGAAAGCAGGACGCCTTCCACGTCTCAAACATGCTGGCCACCAAGCCCCACCAGCAATACGACGTAGTCATCATCGACGGCCTCACCCGCGGCGACCTATTCGACATTGCCAGCAAATACGTAGCCACCAACGGCATCATCATCTGCGACAACGCCGAGGGCTACGGCTTCTACGAAGGCTTCAAGGATCGCGGATTCAGCCGGGTCGACTTCTACGGCAACGCCCCCGGCATCCTTCTGCCACATTGCACGTCCATCTTCTTCAACGCGACGTCCTTCGTCTTCGACCCCGCAGTACCCATCCGCAACGTCGCCAAAAACCCCTAGAGGCGAAATCGTTCCTGCCGCAGATTTGTCATCCTTCGCCGCACCGTGGTCCCCGGCGAGCGATCTTGGCTCGCTGGGGTGGCTAGGCGGAGGATCTGCTGTTTATGTCTTCGCACTTATTATTCCGGCGGCCTGGGAGCGAAGTAACCCTTCTTGGCGCGCACCACGTAGCGAGGATCCAGACTCTGCAAATAAATTGTCCGGAACGATCCATCCTGTTTAAATCCCGCGGGAACGTAAACCAGCGAATACTGACTGCGTAATTCAGCCTCAATATTCATGAAGCCTTCCGAAACGTCTTCCATACGCACCGGGAAAAACGCACGTCCGCCGGTCGCATCCGAAATCCGCAACAGCACGTCATCGCCCTTGTCCCGACTGGGCCCTGTATTGGTGCTGATCGTGTAGACAATCGTCTCAGCACGCTGGCACATCTTGATCGCGTCGTCTTCGGTCGCGCGGCTGTAATCATCATCGCCATCGGAGACCAGCACCATCATCTTTCGTACATCCGCCGACTGCTTCAATGTCAGCATCTGGTCGCGGCACGTCTTGTACAGCGAGTCGTACAGCGCCGTTCCACCGCCCGGCCGCAGCCGGCTGATTCCGCTGTCCAGCAGATCGACGCGGTTGGTGTAATCCTGCTCAATGTCGGTCTGCACATCGAAGCCCTCGACAAATGCCCGATCCACCGGATGCATCACCTGCAACAGAAAATCGATCGCCGCCTGCTGTTCATACGCGAAGCGCTGCCGAATCGAGCTCGACGTGTCAATCATGATGCCCACGCGCAATGGCAGATTCGTCTGCTGCACAAAACGAATAATGCGCTCTGGCGGACGTCCATCATCCAGCAGCCCGAAGTTCTGCTGCTGTAGTCCATTCACAAAGTTTCCGTGCTTATCCGTAACCGCAAAGAAGAGATCCACTTCGCGCGAAAACAATTGCAACGTCTCAGTTTCCTGCGGCGGCTCAGGCGCGGCTTGCTGCTGCGCCGGTGTCGCCGTATTCTGCTGGTTCGTGTTCTGCTGATTCGTCGACGGCTGTCCAGTCGGAGTCTGCGGCTGTTGCGGCTGCGAGCTTTGCGCACCGGCAGCCAGCGCGATCGTGGCAGCACCGAGCAGCGTGCCCGCCCATCGCACAATTCTAGAAAGATTCATACTTCTATCGTACCAATTGGACGCCCCCTGCGCTCGCCCACGGCTTACGCCTCTGCCCCCCGAAGCTGCTCCAGCAATACCCCCAGCTCCTCCGGAAGTTCCGCCTCCAGCGACAACGTCTCGCCCGTCCTCGGATGCCCGAACTCCAGCGCCGCCGCATGCAGAAAATTCCGCTCCAACGCCAGGCTCTCGTCCTCCCCATCCGCCGCCGTCGAACCCTTCTTCACGCCGTCCACCCTCCGAATCCGGTGCGGCGCGCCATACAGAAAATCGCCCACCACCGGATGCCCGATCGCCTGCATGTGCACGCGAATCTGGTGCGTCCGCCCCGTCTCAATCCGCACCTCCAGCAGCGTGAACTTCCCATACGGCCCCGTCAGCCGCTCCAGCACCTTCCAGTGCGACACCGCGCTGCGCCCACCCGCCCGCTTGGTCGTCATGCGTATTCGCCGCATCAGGTCGCGGCTAATCGGCAACTGGATCGTCCCTTCCTCCCCCGTCACCTCGCCGTGCACCAGCGCAACGTATGTCTTGCGCAACTGCCTCTCCGAAAACATCTCGCCCAGCGCCCGATGCGTCACGTCATTCTTCGCAACCACAATCAGCCCGCTCGTCTGCTTGTCCAGCCGATGCACGATCCCCGGTCGCAGCGCCCCACCCACCGAGCTCAGCTCTCCAGCCTCACCGCCAAAGTGATACAGCAACGCATTCACCAGCGTCCCGCGATTATGTTCCGCCCCACCCGACCCAGCATGCACCATCATCCCCGCCGGCTTATCCACCACCGCCAGATCGTCATCCTCATACACAATCGTCAGCGGAATATCTTCCGGCGTAGCATTCAGCGGCGCTGGCTTGGGATCTCCCTCAATCTCAATCCACTCCCCACCCTTTAGCTTCTGCTTCGCCTTCCCCGGCTTGCCCTCGACAGTTACCTGCCCGCCATCGATCAACAGCACCACCCGCGCCCGACTAATCTCCGGCAGCGCCTTCGCCAAATAAGCATCCAGCCGCATCCCCGCCGCCGCAGCTTCGGCCGCAAAGCTGCGCACGCCATCCTCAGCCTCCAGATCATCCAGCACCGTGATCTCCCGCTCAACCTCGGGCTCCACATAAAGCCTCGGCACCCCGTACCGCCGCACCGACATGTCCGCCTCCTCCTGCGGATGCTTGCCTCCATTCGGCCCACTCGTCACCAACCCCGGCCGTCCCGCAAACGGAGAAACGTGCGGCGTAAAGTCCGCCGTGTCATACAGCGCCGGCCCCAGCGACTCCACATCTTTCCCCGCCTCCCGCAGAGCCGCCTCCCGCTCCTGCGCCACCGTCCGTGCAGCCCGATACTCCTGCTTCACACTCTGGCGTCTCTTTCCCTTCGGCAACATATTCTGCGATGGCATCTAGGCAATCTCCTTCGAAAACGCAAGCATCAACCCACCCACCAAAATCGCCCCCACCGCCAACCACTGCGACGGCTCAAGCCACGCCCCCGTTCTCATCTCCACCGGCTGCGTCACCATATCGATCAAGAATCCACTCGCGCCCCCCGCCACCAACCCAACTCCCGCAACCATCCCAGCCCGCAGCCCGCGCCGCAGTAACATCATCAACACCACCGCCAACACCACCGCAGCAATCGCCCCGTACATCGCCACCGGATGCACCCGCACCCCACCACTCAGCGGCGTCTTGATGGCCCACGGCACACCCGACGGCATCCCCGCATCGTCCCCCTCCAGGAACTTTCCCAAACTCAACATCGCCGCCAACACGGCCGCACAAGGAGCCCACGCATCCAACACCCGTACCACCGCCAACCGCTTCCACCGCAGATACCCCACCACCACCAATCCCGTAAGCACCATCCCCAGGGTCGTAAACGAAGGCAGCGCCAGCAACGTCACCGGCATCTGCCGAAACGCAGAAAAATTCCCCGCAATCAGCAACAGCCGCGAACACACAAACGCAGCCACCACCGCAAACAAGCCCGCATCCCAAACCTGTTCGCTCGCCAGCCCCACCAGCCCAGCCGTCTTCAAACTAAGCCCCAGCGCCGCAAACAACCCCACCGCCGCAAACACCCCATACACCGACAGCCGCACCGGCCCCAGCCGCACCAAGCCCGGCATCAAAATCGCAGCTGTCTGAACGAAATCCCTCACCCCTAGAGCATACGCGGCCCCAACCGCTCTTCTCTACGATCTACTGTCCACCCTCTACACTCTGTTTCTAAAAGACCGACCCGCTGGGCCGTACGGTGAGGCGCAGGTGAACCCGCCATTAAGCGGTGGGCTCCAGCCGTGGCTCTTTAGGCTTTCCGGACTGGCGGACCTAGCACACCGAGCCATGTATACGAGCTGAAACCCTGTTCATTAAGTATTGGTTCAACCTGCGGTATTCGCCGTACCTGCTTTGCAGGCCGGTCTCTGCCTTGGATGCTATCCGCCCCGCGAAGATTCCGCAACGGGGCC